>Ga0334896_1000001_pt1:0-165000 | contig 1737421 bp, 1745 predicted proteins | sample GraSluR3_MG_8_FD_207734 | JGI IMG/M metagenome (GOLD analysis project Ga0334896, IMG submission 207734) | Sludge microbial communities from methane-producing bioreactor in Wageningen University, Netherlands - Granular Sludge_27_06-R3 | ecosystem: Engineered > Bioreactor > Anaerobic... | reverse complement strand
AATTATTTATAAAAATTCAAAAAAATTAATGAAATAATTCCATCTATAATATAAAAAGTAATAGATCATGCACTATTAATGAAATAGTTGAATTCAACCAAACCTATAGATCTTTTGATATATTTTACAAAAAGATAATCTAAAGCTTATTCTATTAATCCATTTATTCTTTTTAAGTCACCTATTTATATCTTTCGTTTGCAATTAAAACACAAAATATTTTTATACTCTTGATAAATTGTAAAAAGGTGATATATTATGAAGTTTGGTATTGAATTTGTTCCAAATGAACCTATAGACAAGATAGTAAAGCTTGTTAAATTAGCAGAAGACGTAGGTTTTGAATACGCGTGGATTACAGACCACTACAACAATAAAAATGTATATGAAACTCTAGCATTAATTGCTGACGGAACTGAAACCATAAAAATGGGTCCTGGTGTAACCAACCCATATGTAAGAAGCCCAGCAATAACTGCATCTGCAGTTGCAACCTTAGACGAATTATCAAATGGAAGAGCAACCCTAGGTATTGGCCCTGGTGACAAAGCTACCTTTGATGCATTAGGAATTGAATGGACTAAACCAGTGTCCACCATCAAAGATGCTATTGTAACCATGAGCACATTAATGTCCGGTGGAAAAACAGCCAGCGGAGCTAACTTAATGGGTGTTAAAACCGTCCAAGAAAAAATCCCAATTTACATGGGAGCCCAAGGCCCAATGATGTTAAAAACTGCCGGAGGATTCTCAGACGGTGCATTAATCAACGCATCAAACCCTAAAGACTTTGAAGCTGCTGTGCCACTCATAAAAGAAGGAGCAGAAGCAGAAGGTAAATCTTTAGCAGATATAGATGTTGCAGCATATACTTGCTGTTCCATTGACGCTGATGCTGCCAACGCATTAAACGCAGCAAAAATCGTTGTTGCATTCATCGCAGCTGGATCCCCACCACCAGTCTTCGAAAGACACGGTTTAGCACCTGACACTGGAGCTAAATTTGGAGAATTCTTAGGTAAAGGTGACTTCGGTGGAGCAATCGGAGCTGTTACTGACGAATTAATGGATGCATTCTCAGTTGTAGGAACCCCAGATGACTTCGTACCAAAAATTGAAGCTCTCGGAGAAATGGGTGTAACCCAATACGTTGCTGGTTCACCAATTGGTCCTGACAAAGAAAAATCCATTAAACTCCTTGGAGAAGTAATTAGCGCATTCTAATTCTCCAAAATTCTTTATTTTTTTATTTTATTTCTGATTCTAAATCTTATTCTAAAAAAAATCCCAATTCTATATTATTAAACTTATTCTTCAATTTTATAACTAAAAAAAAGTTATAATGTAAACGCTTTTTATGAAAATAAACCAAAGATATATATCAATTTAATTATTCATTATTTTAAAATTGGAAGTTGAAAAAAATTGGAAGTTAAAATTTTCTAGTATTTAAACTATATTTAATCAGGCAAAACTATGGAAATACAAAAATTAATGAGAGAAGTTAGGGAAAACGCCCTTAAAAAAATGGAACCCAGATCACCATACAAACTGGCCCCTAACTGGTCCCAGGAGGATCTCCTATATTCCGGAATTGGAAAAGCAATTTTCATAATTCTACCAACAAAAGGTTGTTCATGGGCACTTTCTTCTTCAGGTGGATGTACCATGTGCAGTTACATTGCTGATTCTGTACTGGAACCTGTCTCTGCAGATGTTTTAATAGATATCTTTAAAAATGCATTAAAAAGACATGAACTCAGTGAAAAGACTGTGGTGAAAATTTTTACATCGGGAAGTTTCCTAAATGAAGAGGAATTCCCCCCAGAAGCCCGGGCCGAAATCTTAGAAATATTAGGAAAGGAAGAACATGTCGAAGAAGTGGTTGTTGAATCCCGGCCAGAATATGTAAATCGTGACGTGCTTATAGAATGCTGTGAAATTTTAGGGGATAAAATATTTGAGGTGAGCCTAGGTTTGGAAAGTGCAAATGATAAAATCCGACGAGAAAAAATTAATAAAGGATTCTCCAGGAAAGAATTTGAAGAAGCTGTAAATACCATTAAATATCTGAAAACAGATTACAAGTTAAAATCCAAGGCTTATTTATTTGTTAAACCAATATTAACTTCAGAAAAAGAAGCTGTAGAAGATGCGATTCAATCAGCGGTTTATGCTGAGAAGGTGGGTGTGGATCGAATTTCTTTTTGTCCAGCAACTATCCACAAGGGGACATTAATGGAAATATTATGGAGAAGAGGATCGTATAAACCACCATGGATCTGGAGTATTGTAAAAATAATTAACCAAGTCCGCAGTTTAGTTAAAATACCTGTTATAATGGACACATCAGGGTTTGGAACTCGAAGAGGTCCATTTAATTGTAAGAAATGCAATAAAAAGTTTAAAAATAAAATTATTGAATCAAATCTCAATCAATCATTGGTTGAAGAAATTGATTGTAGTTGTAAAGATTTATGGCAAGCAGATCTCGAATTTTCTGAAATAAACAGGTCCACTACTAACTTAATTTAAAATATTAATTTACATTTAATAGTTGCCAATAAAATTTATTAAAAATTTAAATAGTTACTATTAATTTTTTGATCTGCTATTTTTTTCTAAACTGTACAATTTATTAATTTGGTATAGAAATCTAGATCTAGATAAATGATTTAAAAAATTAATATTGATATTTTTTCTAAAAAACTTGTATAAATTGGTTTAAAATGATAAATAATAATGAATCAATATCCAAAAATAATGAGGATATTATTAATAAGGAAAAAATAACTCCTCCAGAAATACTTGAATTTTTAACTGAATTAGGTAAAGCTTTAACATCCGCAGGTACTCCAGTAATTTATATTCAATCTACTCTTACCAGAATATCAGAAGCCAATGGTGTTAAGTCAGATATTATAGTTTTTCCTACATTTATAATAATAAAGATTGGTGAAAAAGAATCAGAACCTTTAACCGCAGCTAATCAAACGCCAGGGATATTACCATTGGATCAGGTTTCCAGAATTTATGAATTAATACACAAAGCAGAAGCATCCGAAATATCTCCCCTAGAAGGAACTATACAATTAAAGAAAATTCTAACCAAAAAATCTGAATCAAATAAATTGAAGATTTTAACTGGCTATATTTTATTTTCATTAGGACTGGGAATGCTCCTAATCCCTACACCTAATCAATTTATTTTTTCAGGCATTCTAGAGCCATAATTGGTGTTCTAATCATTTGGTCAAAAAAACCGAAATTTTCGTTAATACTACCAGTTATTGCTGCATTCATAGTTTCGAGTATATTTTTTCTGCTGTGAAACAGGGCTTACTCCAAGGTTCCATTATTATGCTTATACCTTCCCTGGCATATTTCCTGCCAGGTTCAACCTTAGCCAATGGAATGTTTGAACTTGCATCGGGAGGAATTATATCCGGTGCAAGTAGACTAATTTACGGAGTTACAATATTATTGCTTTTACTACTTTTTGGCGTTTTAGTGGGTATACAACTAGTAGGATTACCAGAAGAAAGTTATTTTGTTACAACATCCCTGATTACACTTGAATGGTGGGTGCCTATTCTTGGAATTTTAATATTTTCCCTAGGTATGTATTTATTCATGTTTATCCGCAGAATAGATATGCCGGGAGTTTTAATAGTTTTAGCCATAACATTTCTAGGTCAGCAGGCAGGCAACTATTTATTGGGTGGACTTTTCGGTGCTTTTTTAGGTTCAACACTAATGACGATAAGTGGAACACTTATAGAAAGATCAAAACTTCAAACTCCCTATTCTGCATCTATATTACCTGCTTTCTGGATACTAGTCCCGGGATCGCTTGGTTTCATTAGTTTAGCCACTCTTTTTGGGCAAAATTATTTAAATGCTATAAGTAATATGATGCTGGTAGTTATGACACTGGTAGCTATTTCATTGGGTTTACTGATAGGGGCAGTTATAGCTGAACCTTTGAATCCATCAATTCGTGACAAAATTAGTAATAAATATAAATTTATTAAAATTAAATGATTTATTCTTAACATTCCTAAATAATATTATCAAATAGATACAATATCATAATTATAAAAACCATAATTCGGTTAAAAATTCATGAAAACAGAACAAATGACAAATTAAATATTGGTTACTACATTATAATATTAACACGTACTTATGTGCACTTTATCCCCATTTCGGATATAAATACTTGGTTTTTTGTATTATTTATCTATTTTTTAAATTGAATGATATGAAAAATAAAAAATAGTTCATTTTTGTTTTGTGTAAATAATAAAAATATTTTGATAAACAATAAAAAAACACATTACTAAAAGATTTATTTGTAGTGATGAGAAAGGTATTGTTTGAAAAAAGAGGTAATTATAGTTGATAGGAATTATCACATACGTATGTGTACTTTATCCTCATTTTTGATATAAAAACATTGCTTTTTTATTACCCATATAAGCACATAGATTTAGAAACAACTATATATTACGGTGTGATATAATTTACATTAGTACTCATTGATATGGTCAATGTTAAACTGTCGGATATTAAAATTTTCCTACTATCCATAATAACTCTTCAAAAGAGCTATTGGACATATTCGTTGATGACTTAACTATGATTCTAATTAAAAAAATGGTCTCTTTAACTTAATCTAGTGTACTTAATTTAATTTTAATGAAAATTAAGGACGTGATGGTTTGGAAAGAAAAGGATTTATTAGCAGATTTAAAAGACTTTCAGCACCCACAGGAAAACCTTTATGGGGCCATGCATTCAGAGCAGTAGGCTTAGCTATTTTAAGTGTTATTATAGCTTATTTTATTGGTTTAAGGCAAGGCATAGAAATTATTTTTATGGTAGTTTTATTTGCATCTGTTCTAATGGATCAAGCAATTCCATTCCGGAAGGCTGTTACTTTTTCAGTTATTGGATTTATTTTAATGTCTTTGGCATTTGTAAGTGCTTCAGTAGCACATATGTTTGGATTACCATTTTTCATAGTTTTGACTATAATATGGTCTTTTTTCCCATTTACACTGTATATATTTGGAAAGGCTGAGGGATTATTTGGGTATCTGATTTTTATTTCATATTATACAGCAACGATCCTTATAAAAAGTAGTACAAATGTTTTTGATTTGATTATTTATGTTTTATTTGCTTATCTTATAGCTTCGATACTTCTTTTATGGAAATTTATTCAAAGAGATAATTATAAAATGAAAATGGTTGCATCAGGGTTTGATCCTAGCACATCTATAAACAAAATAGGTTCAATAAGACGCAATTTAGCAGGAGTTCCTATTAATGAATCGTATCATCACCTATTTGATTATGGATTGTATTTGACAGGACTTCGAAATTATGGAAGAACGGTTCAGTCAAGACTTACAGGTAAAGTAGCAGTTTTATTTGAGAATTTTCTTAATGAATCTAATTCTGTTAGTAGCGCTATAGCAGATCATATAGCAAATAAAAAAGGAGAAGTTAATCTTAAAAATGTTAAATCAAATTTAAAAGAGTTAAATTTATACGTGGATGAAAAGGGTGATAAATCAATAAAATTTTTAGCAGATAATTTTATAAAGTTTTTTGAAGATTCAAACCGGATACTTTCCAGCCCTATAAATCAAAATGAAGAGGAAACTGTTAAAATCACCATTCTAAATAAGATGTCATTTAAACAGGTAATAACATCTAGATTTAATCTGGATTCATTATACATACGTCATGCATTAAGATTTACAATTGCAATGGTAATAACACTATCTTTTGTGTTCATCGACCATTCAAGAGATCCAGCTTGGATTGCTATGGGTGTTCTTATAATACTCAAACCTGATGTTACAAGCACGTGGGATAACATGATTACTAGGGTTTCATTCAATCTCTTCGCAGTCATATTAGCTATAATTTTAGCCTTCATTTTCCCACATTATATGCTACTGATATTTGCATTAGTGGCACTTTTTTTATTCAGAGCATTTTTACCCAATTATATTGGTCTTTCGATCCTGGCAGTAAGTGTTTTTACAGTTTTTGTTTGGCCACAGGGTGAAGTGATTAATAATGCTGCTGCTAGGATAATAGACATCTTTATTGGTGCAATTGTATCTATTATACTTGTTTATGGTGTACTACCAAAGAGATTAATGATAAATTTACCTAATCAGGTATTTAAGGTTTTAAAAGCAAATCAAGAATATTCTGTGCTTATTTTATCCGGAAATTATGATAATAAAGCTGCAACTTCAAAGCTTGAAACATCATTATTAGAATATAATAACCTTGAATCATCATTAAAAAAGGTTCAAGATTCATTTAAAGATGTTTCCAATGATCTTAAAATTTATGAAGAAATATCTGGTGCATGTTACAATCTTACTGAAGATATTTCCGCAATTGTAGGTTATGAACATGAGATTTCTAAACTGGATTTCTCTCCTCTTAAAGATTTAAGTTCTAAAATTCTTGACATATTTGAAATTGCAATTAAAAGAAATGAGATACCGGAAGAACTACCAGATATGCATATTTACAATGAGATAATTTCTAAAAATCTTCAAGAACATGAAGAAATTAAACAATATTTTGAATGGATAGTTTCTGATATCTATCTAATACATTATTTGATTAAAGAAGCAGTAGAAACAGGAGCACTCGATAGATACAAAGATATGAATCAATAAAAATTAATAAATAATTGCCCACTTAAAAGAAGAGTTAAAAGATATTTAATAAGTGGTAACTGTCGAGTTATGATAAAGAAGCAAACAACATCAGATTATTATTAATTTCTTAATAAACCGAGCAAGTGATAGATAAAATGAATAAACGTTCTTTTGCGATTTTTTGTTGTTATAAATGTGCAATAGCCATTATAATTTTAAAAAAGTCGTTCTGTGCTTAATTTCCACTTTAAAGCATGATAGTGTTCAATTAAGCAAGCAATACAACAATTATAAAAAAAATTTTGGATAATATCAATATAAAATTGATAGTATAAGGCGGAAGAGTGCAGAAATTGATATAAAAAAGAAATAATAGTTTAATTCTTAAATGATTTGCAAAAGGTGAGTATTTTTTGATAGGAATAAGCGCTGATTTTGACCCTGTACACAAAGGTCATGTTAAATTAATAGAAAAAGGAAGAGAAATTGCCGATAAAAAAGACGAAGAAGTAGTAATATATCTAAATAAAGATTTCAGTGCCAATCATGCTCCCTTCTTTGTAGATTACGAAGCCCGATCCAGAATGGCTCTCGATGCCGGAGCAGATAGAGTAGTTCCCATTGAAGGCTTACATCATAGACTTACCCTTGCCTATACAGTTCCCATCAGAATTGCCATGATGATCGAAGATGGAGTAGTGGATTATGTGGATGCCGCAGATGTTTCAACCACCAAGATCCATAAATATGCATCTTCTTTTGCCAGTAAAGGAATTTTCAGTGGAATACCCCGAAATCTTCCAAATCGTAATGTAATACGCTGGTTTGCAGTTAACGAATTTTTAAAAGGAAAATACAAAAGAAAAATGAAGTTCCATATAATTCCTGAGGAGAAGATGGATGGAAAAATTTCTGGTAGAGAAATCAGAAAACAAATTATAGAGAATAATTTCAGAATACCCGATGATGTAAAAAAAGTGCTACCTGATTCTACAATAGAAATTCTTGAAGACGAAATTGAAAAGGGAAACGTTCCTGGAAAACGTAACCAGGACGTTTTAATGAGACGTTTAAATAATTATTCGCGTTCTAAATTACTTAAAATTGCCCATTTAAATGCTGATGCTATTGAAGCTATCATCAAAGGTAGAAAGTATAGGAAAGAAAGTCAGGTATGGAGTTCATTGCGTATGGCTGGTTATGGGCCTGTTTTAACTCGTCTGGCTTTAAGCGCCGTGGAGGAGAAGGTCACCAGGTTAGAGGTTTTGGAACTATTAAAAAAATATGAAAAGGATGGCATAATCCCACCTGACCAGACCATAAAACAGGTAATTGAAAGGGCCTGGTATGTGGCTTATAATGTTTCAAAAGGAGTTAAGTCATCTGATGCACATAAAAAGTTTAGGAAAGGGGGCACAATATCCCAAGCTCCGCCTTATATTGTTGAAGGAGGTTTACATCTTAGAAGTTTTGAATTGGCCAGCTTAGAAGATAAAATGGATGCTTCCATTTATGTGGATAAAAATGGCGTCTTATGTTGTGAGATCAAAGCACCTGATCGTAAAATTAAAAGTCCTCTACGATTACCGGCTGTACATGCAACATATTTAAGATTTATAATAGATTCTCATTTTATACCATTAGAAGCACAGCTTTCTAAGAAAAAAAGAGGGTGGAGAATAATAATCACGGTGATAGAATAAGAGAATAATGATTACCGTGGTAAAATAATTGAGATGAAACAATTTTGAGATGAAATTATTTATTTTTAGAATTTTCAGTTAACCACAAGAAAAATTTTCCAACTTCATCAACATTGTCTACCCAGTAATCTGCATGATCCATCACATATGGTGGAACTTCCATAGACTTGACTGCAATTGCTGCACCATCAACTTTATTTAATGAAACGAGTTCTTTAATTTTATCAAAGGCATCCACATCAGTTATATCATCGCCCAAGTATATGACTTTTTTAAGATTATTGTCTGATACAATTTTCTCAAGGATAGAACCTTTATTAAAGGCAATCGGAGGTCTTAACTCCACCAATTTACGACCCTCAGTAACTTTAAGGTCCTTTTGTTCAAGTTTTTTCAAGCAGTCCAAAATGATCTTTCGAGTTTTTTCACTATCTTCACACTGCCTGTAATGAATAGAAAAACAAACTCCCTTTTCTTCCAAAAGAATTCCAGGAATTCTACAGATATCCCCGTTTTGAATCTTTTCAATTGCTTCTTTTAGTTGAGGAAGTATTTTCACAACGTCCGGCTCAATGTATCTTTTTCCATCTTTTAAATATTCCAGCCCATGGTTGCCTACGTACAAAATCCCATCAATATCCAGCATCCGTTGAGCGTCCTCTACACTTCGGCCACTTACAACTGCCACTAATTTAAATTTTTTTACAAGTTTTGAAATTGAATCTTTAATTAAAGGTTCAACAACTGCTTCATCGGGAGTAGGGGCAATTTTACTTATGGTTCCATCGATATCAGTTATAATCCCAGTTTTAGGATCATCCTTAAAAGTTGTAAACGCATCTAAATTTTTAAAAACCATCTTAGACCTGCGCAAAAAATCAGCTCAATAAAATTTTTGTTTACTAATATTAGAAAAATTAAGCCCATAATATTATTTCTTATAATGCCTGTGTTCAACCTCAGGACATATCCAATCCCTACAGTAGGTCATTACCACCGTATCCTTATCTGTAATAATGTAAACTCTCCAACAGTCGTTATTCTGTTTTTTGAATTTAATATCTGTTATTTTCCTGCCAATAAGATGTTTAAAGGCTTCTTGACATTCCTTTATATGCTCTTCCATTTTCATGAAATCACAACCATGATAAGGATCAACATTGTGATGAACTACCGATATTTATTATGATTTTAAAATTTAATAAACATTTCGAAGAAAATTCATAATTTCATTAATAATTGGAAATAGGACTTAAATTAATTAATTAAAGTTAAAATCAGATTAAACGGATTCATATAAATAAAAATAATTTTTAATAATCATTTTTCGCTCAAATTCTTCTTTAATTTGTTGAAGATTTCCTGATAATCTTCAGGACGTTTTTTGAAATGATCAAAATTATTGTCAAGATTTTCATAAAATTCAAGGGTTGCTCTACTCATTAAAAGATCATTTGAATCAGATAAAAATTGGACTATCTCTTCCATTTCTTGCAAACGTCTATTGGAGTGATAAGCACTACTAATTATTCTGGATTTGGATGAATCTTTAAATTCCGGACATTCCGTCCTTGAAATGAATTCTAAAACTTTTTCTTCTAGCCCCATTTTATAGGCGGCAAACATGGTTTCAAAAAGTAGTGCAGCAATACCTTTTGTAAAAGAGCTTCTAAGCAACTTTATGGAAGATGCCTGCCCTACTTCATCGCCTATAACTTCAATGTTCATCCCATAATCATTAAGTTTTGCAAATTCATGGGAATGTTTACCAGAAGCTATTATTGGGGTTTTTAATCCTGATCTTATGCTGCCGATGATTGCAGCGTCCACTACTTTGCAATTAATGAGAAATTTTGAACATTTTTTCACTGTATATGGTGCAACATTATTTAGATCAACATAAATTCCCTTAAAATTTCCTTCAATCTCCTGGGCAACATTTACAGCCTGACCAGGTACTACTGTGGAGAGTAACATGTCTGAATTTTTGGCTAATTCCGCATTAGAGTCAAATAAATTCACTCCAATTTCTTCGGCTTTTAACACTGTTTTTGAGCTTCTTCCAGTTATACAGGTTGAAACTTCAACCCCATGTTCTAGCAGTCCTTTTGCTAATGTTGATGCAACTTCTCCAAATCCTAAAAATCCAATTTTCACTTAAACCACCATAGATCTCTGTAAAACTATTTCAGAAATATAGTATCCCCCAAAGACTCAGGATAAGATATAATCCTGCTATAAATATTATGATTCCAGATATTATCCGTATCCAATCAGAATATTTGATTATCTTTTTTAGATCAATTTTGGAAGTTAAAAACGCTATAATCAGTAATGTCAGAGAAAATCCTGCGGTAAAAAGCATCAAATTAAAGGTTGTGTAGATTAAATTTCCAGTGGAGACATTATACGCAATCAACGCAATCAGATACGTGCCGTAACATGGTGCCCATGCAACTGAGGTTAAAACACCCATCATCAACGATGAAAAAGAATATTTATCTGTTTTGGGCGAATTTGAAATCTGAAATACACTTTTATTCATAATTAAAAAGATTCCAACCATCATTATAATAATCGATGCAAGAATTCTGAAATAAAATAAGTAGTAGTTTATTGCTGCAGTAAATACTGCGGTTAATACAATTATCAACGTAAAAATCAGATAGAAACCAATTATAAATGTTATTATATCTGATTTTTTTTGATTTATCAAAGAGTGTCCTATTACAATGGGGATAACTGGTAGAATACATGGAGACAATATTGATGCTATTCCTGCTAGAAATGAAAGTAAAGGTCCTATATCCATTTTATTCCCTTTCAATTTAATTAGACTTAACTTTTCATATAAAGTAAAAATATGAATTAAAATTTAGTTAAATAAAGTTTAAAAATTGATCTAGAGGAGAATATCCTTCCTGTCGTCTTACTTCTTGTCCCTCAGAATCAATGATTACTATTGTTGGAACTGAATATATTTGGTACTGGGATGCAAGTTCAGGATTAGTATCAATATCTACTTTCAACAAAACATAATTCTGATTAAGTTTTTCTTTAACTTTAGCATCTGAGAACGTGTCCTGGTCAAGTTGTTGGCAAGCTCCACACCAATCTGCGTAAAAATCTATTAAAACCTGCTTATTTTCTTGTTTAGCCTCACTTAAAGCTGAATTAAAATTAGTATTCCAATTTAAATCAGATGTACTCTGAACAGGATCATTATTATTCTGGGCATTAAAAATAGCAAAAGCACCTATAACCAAGCAGACTATTACTGCAATTATGAGTAACCGTTTCATATTTTCAACTAGTTTTTGAAGTTATTTAAATTTTTATTTGTAAGTAAACTGTCTGATACTATAACATTATAACATCAAGATAACATTATCCCCCATGTTTACACCAATATTTTTAGCAACCGGATTACATTTGGCATTTAATAAGCAGAAAATAGGTTTATCACTTTCCAGTTCCGTTAATCCTTCATAATTTCCCAACCCCTTTGCAATGATCATGTCTGCATTATTAAATATTTCTTTAAATTCTTCAGAGGTTTCAGGGTAAATAATGCCTATGGAATCCGTGCCAATAGATTTAAGATCAGCAAATTCATCCAGTCCAATTTTAAGGGCGTCTTCGACGCAGGCATCATTTAAGATTGGTTTTTCCTTTAATGCAACAGTAATGTTTACATCATAGTCTTTGAGCTTCTTTATTAATATTTTATCAAATATAATTTCTCCAACATTGTCAGCTAGATAGAGGACATTCTTGGCATTTTTCAAAGCCGATTCAAGTTTATCAACATGATTTACAGCCAATCCATTGTGCATGGTTTTATTGATTAAGGCCTCTGTGTTCACATCCACTCCTAAAGCACCAAAATCCAGCAGATTACCAATAATTGATGCTTTTATATAACTTTCCAGATTATCTTCAGTTTTTACAGCTTCCGTTATAACTGGAAGGTATTTCATTGCTATATCATTACATATCTCCCTTTCATTTTGGTAGGGATCATTGTTATTGGTTCTATTTTTGATTAATCTGTGAATTTCAGTCCCAATAATATTATTTACTGCATTATCATGGAATTTACTGCATAAAACTTTTGTTATGTCAGTAGTCACATCCATTTTTAATGATTCATCTGATGTTGCAAGGTCCAGTGCCTCACGGGCTTGTCTTAAGAAACATGATGCGCATTCATAATATACTTTCATAATAATAAAACTCCTTTTTGTTATAATTAAATTATTATTAGTTAATATGACTTTTTTAAACTAATTTAAAGGGAAGTAAGGGGAATTGGAGATAGACAAAGTATAAAAACTATTAAAGTCACCACTGCTAAAATTTTCCGTCTTTTTGTTAGTTTGGTGACGTGATCCAATGCCCCAGGATGTTTTTTTGACCAAAACATAATTATAATCATTAACACTCCCATGGGAATCCATCCTAAAAGGAATGTAACTGCTATTCCCACATAGGATATGTATCTGTGAACCTTCTCACTGAAAAGAGATCGAGATATATGTCCACCATCCAAAAATGCTACGGGCATTAAATTAAGCATGGTTATAACAATACCCACCCATCCAGCAAATGCCACGGGATGTAGACTTACCATGTAACCATAGGGTACTTCTGGAAATATGAAATTAGCAATTAATCCCATTAAGATAGAGGGCATGAACACTATCGTATCTTTTTGCATTGGAACCAATGTTGAGAGATAAATACCTATGATGAGCACGGGTATGGTTATGACAATCCCTACTAAAGGGCCGCTTACACCTAAATCAAAAAGTGCATTTTTATTGGGGATGGGTGATTTAACATTAATAACAGCTCCAAATGTGCCGATCAAAGTAGGGGCTGGTATGAAATAAGGTAATGTTGCTTTTACACCGTGTTTTTTCGCAGCCAGGTAATGTGCAGTTTCATGGCCACCAATAATACTCATGATGGCTATGGAAAAGGCAATTCCATCAATTAATTTACCTCCTCCAAAGAAGTACCCTGCAAAAACAGTAGTTATGATGGTAACAATTAAAAGGGCTATGTTAATGTTAGTATTAGATTTTCCATGTTTTCTTTTTTTGAAAACATTTATCTCATAAAAATTACCCTTTTCTTTTAAAAAAGGAACATATCCCATTTTATCAAGTTCATCCACAAGATTTTCAAATGATTTTGGATCATAATTATAGATGGTAAAATAAAATGATTTATCATCCATATAATAATCTTTTACCGTAAAATAGTTGGATACATGTTCTTTTATTATATTTAAAAGCCCAAAATTTTCCACTTATCCACTTCCAAAGTTTAAAGCAAAGTTAAACATTTTTCTTACTGATAATAAGCTTTAGGTTGTTGTTAAAATAGGAATAATAGTTAACCATCATATATATTTTGTTAGGGTATCCATGATAATTAACCGCCGTATATAACTTTTATAACTTCAATGATATCATCATCTTCAATTAGCTCATCTTCCATTACAATTTCATTATTTTTCTTTACTACCACTGTTTCAGATGGCATGTCCATGTCATCTAATAATTCTTTAATGGTTTTATTCTGTGAGTAATCTTTTGATTCTTCCTTATCCCCAATAATTAGCGTAATTTTCATTTATTATCCTCCAGCTCCTTACAAAATATACATGCACGACACAGGTCATGTGCTGCAGGTTCTCCACAGTTCAAACATCGGCCCATTTCATAATCTCGAGCGAATTCCTTTTTTAATACTGGTCTAATCTTATCAAATCCACGTAAAGTAGAATACATAATAGTTGGACGATCGACTGATAATTCCTTTATAAATTTACCAATTTCTGCTCGGAAAGAATCACTTGAGTAGGGACAGCTTGCAAAGTGCACTTCCAACTCTTTGGCCACCACATATAATCCCACTTCTTTTTCTGGAATTTCTCGAAGAGGTTTAACCTTAACCACAAATTGGCTAGTTTTAGCCTCTGATTTTGGGCCTATACGGGTTAGATTATCTATATTGCCCTCTAAATAATTCATAAGAATAGCCTGTGTTTCATCATCCAGATTGTGGCCAGTGGCCAGTTTAGTTGCATTTTCATCTTTGGCTGCTTGATTTAGGATCCACCGCCTAAACACCCCACAATAGGTGCATGCCCCTCTTGAAATTTCTCTTGATGATTGTTTATTCATGATTTCATCAAGGGTTGTGCCTAAATAATCCTTAAAGGTTACAATTTTATGTTGTATTCCCAATTTTTTAGCATTACTTGCAGCAATTCTAACTCCATCTTCACGATAGCCTTTGATCCCCTCATCTATGGTTACCGCTGTAAGGTTAATTATTTCTCTCTCATAAAGAGAATTAAGGATATCCAACACCATAACACTATCTTTACCTCCAGATAATGCTACGGTAACTTTATCTCCCTTTTTTATGAGTTTATATTTTCTAATATTCTTTAATACTTTTTCTGTGGTGGTTTGAATAAAACATTCTTTGCAGAGAACCTGTCCTGAATATTTTTTTTCGATAATAACTTGGGGATTACCACATTTAGTGCAAATTTTCATTTTCATCTCCAAAAGTTAGGATAATCGCAAATAATTAGATTCTGATTTTAAATTTTAATAAAATTCACGTAATAATAAATATGTATATTCATTCTAAATTTATTTTTTTAAACAGCTCAAAATCTTGAACATAATTTTTTTGGGTAATTAATGCTATTTCTGCTTTTTCAAGTTCCGCTCCCAAATATAATGCGTGTTCCATCCTTGAAACTAGATTTAATTTTAATATTTCATCATAAACATGTTTTGCAGTCGGGCCGATTACAGCTAGATCTGGCTGGGATTTTTTATAGTGTACTGCCTTGATTTTATCGGATTCTATCATTATCTTAAAACTGCCTGCTGGATCCTGTACAAAGTTAGTATCCAATTGACCTTCTACCAGGGGGACATCAAATTCTTCAGTTATTTCCTCTCCTTTACGCTTATCCTTGAATACCACAAGATTAATCCCAAGATCTTTAGGTATGGAACCTCGATTTTTAGCTAAAAACATCATCTTTGATGAGACTGAAAGTTCAAAAACACTTCCCAATGTTTTTCCACTTTCTTCTGGTGTAAATAATACACTTGCACCTAATTCCATGGCTATTCCAGAAAGTAGTGCATTTACACCCACAGAATCCGTATCCAAAAGTTCAGTCACATTACCTATTCCAAAAAATAGGGGATCTTTGTTTTTTTGTTTAAAATTATGGCAGGAGATTATAGAATCTACAATACTACTGCTGTTAATTGGATCAAGAACTAAATCGGCAATTACATCAATTTTTTTACACCTTTTCCTTAACTCTTCTAAGGATTCCACCCTTTCATCAACAGTTTCCGGCACCCAACCTTTTTTATAATCCGTGGGTAAAAGTACTGCAGGAATGTTTTTCTCCTCGATAAAAGGTAAAACATGGTCACAGTTACCATGATCAACACTCAAAACCATGTCCACCCCGGATTCCACTGCAACTTCTATTTCTAACGGATTTAATGTATCGATACTTATTGGAACAGATCCCAACTCCTTTTTTAAAATTTGTACCATGGAAGGAATTTTATCTTGTAGGTTTTCTCCAGCCACCATTCCAATGTCAACCATCTCTGCACCATTTTTTACGAAATATCTGGCTCTATCCACAAGATCCTTCTTGCTTAGTAATGGTGCGTTGGCTATCTCTGCAAGAACCCGCATAGGGAAATCTTCACCTACAGGAAGTTTTCCCACCAAGATATTTTCAGGTTTTTTCAGTAACTTTGCCCTATTTTTTGTATCATTTTCAAAATTTTCTATAAATTCCAGTGCCTGCTTTCGAAGTTCATCTTCAATTAATTTGTCTGCAGGAGTTTTTGTTGATAAATCTAATTTTTCTACAAGATCTAAAACAATTTTGAGATCTGCAGCATCTTTAGGGCCTTTAAATGTGGGAATACCCATTTTTTCTCTTACGTGATCAACATCTTTTCTTATAAGGCCCGGCGTTAATAATATATCAATGGATTCAAGGAGATGATCATTTAATTTTTCAAGTTCCCCTACTATTTTTTGTGGGGTTAAAAAAGCCGCTATTGGAGTATTAACCGTGTGAACGTGCACATTTTGGTTTGATTGAGATGATACTTTTTTTACAAGATTACTTGCAAGTTTTGCCGTGATTATTAGTACTTCCATACTATACCTCTATATTAGATCATGTAACCAACATGTATATATATTACAAATTTATAATGATTAACTATGAGGAATGGAGGTAAATAAATGATCGAAATCCGATTTCATGGACGCGGTGGACAAGGAGCTGTTACAGCTGCCGAGATATTAGCAAAGGCAGCCTTCGAAGATGGAAAATACTGTCAAGCATTTCCATTCTTCGGTGTTGAAAGAAGAGGCGCACCAGTCATGGCGTTTTCAAGAATTGATGATAAACCAATAACTAAAAGATATCAAGTTTATAAACCTGATTATGTTATCGTATTAGACGAAGGACTTTTAGAAGTCGTCGATGTATTTGCTGGACTAAAACAAGAAGGTACTGTTATTATAAATACTATAAATGGGCTTGATTTAAAGGAAGGCATAGATGTTCATAGTATTGATGCAACGGAAATAGCACTAGACAAATTGGGGGTCCCAATAGTTAACACGGTGATGTTAGGCGCTTTTGCCGGTGCAACTAGTGAAGTTTCATTAGATTCCCTTTTAAAAATAATTAAAGAGACTTTCCCTGGGAAAATAGGAGAAAAAAATGCTGAAGCTACCAAAGTAGCTTTTGATAAAGTTAAATAATATTAAGGTGATTTCATGGCAATAGGAGCAACTGTTAAAGAACCAGGAAGCACTCGAGTAAACAAAACAGGCAGTTGGAGGACATTTAAACCAATTTTAGATAAAGATCAGTGTATCGACTGCGAAAACTGTATCCTGTTTTGTCCTGAGGGTTGTATAAATAAAGAACATGATATTGATTATGATTACTGTAAAGGATGCGGGATATGTGCAGAAGAATGTCCTGTTAAAGCAATAAAAATGGAGCGAGAATAGGAGAGATATCAATGGTACTTAAAGTTATTTCTACAAACCAAGCAATAGCTGAAGCAGTAAATCTAGCAAAACCAAATGTTATTCCCGTTTATCCCATTACTCCTCAAACATCTATATCTGAATACTTAGCCAAATTTGTGGCTGATGGGATATTAAAAACAGAATACATACGCGTTGAATCTGAACACAGCGCCATTAGTGCTTGTGTTGGAGCATGCAGCACAGGAGTCAGAGTTTTCACAGCAACATCTTCTCAGGGTTTAGCTTTAATGCACGAGATTTTGTTTGCTGCTGCGGGTATGAGAAACCCAATAGTAATGGCCAATGCAAACAGAGCATTATCAGCACCATTAAGCATCTGGAACGATCATCAAGATTCTATATCAGAAAGAGATGGTGGATGGATGCAGACCTATGTTGAAAGTGGACAGGAAGCACTGGATGCTGTCTTAATATCATACAAAGTTTCTGAAAACAATGATGTGCTGCTACCAAGCATGGTATGTTTAGATGGATTTATATTAACTCATACAGTTGAACCAGTAGATATACCTTCTCATGAAGAAGTAGATGCATTTTTACCACCTTATAAACCAGAACATGAATTTCTGGATCCAGAAAAACCTATGTCCATTGGTACATTTACTGATCCGAATTATTATATGGAAGCCCGTTATGAGATGCAAGTGGCAATGGAAAAATCCAAAGACGTAATAAAAAAAGTTAATAAGGAATTTGAAGAAGCATTTGGAAGAAAATATGACTTTGTTGAAAGTTACAGATGTGAAGATGCTGAAATAATATTTGTTGCCATGGGATCTCTTTGCAGTACTATAAGATATGTTGTAGATAAATTAAGAGAAAAGGGCGAAAAAGTTGGACTTTTAAAAGTACGAGTATTCCGACCCTTCCCTGACAAAGAAATTTATGAAGCTTTGAAAAATGCTGATAAAATAGCAGTTTTGGATAAAAATGTTTCATTTGGAATAGGTGGCGTATTATTTAATGAGATAAAAGCCAAAATGGATGTAGATGCTTATGGATTTATTGTAGGGCTTGGTGGAAGAGATATAACCCCAGATCACATAGTTGAAATAATGAATAAAACCAAAAATCCCACAAAAGATGTCCAGTGGATAGGACTTAAGGAGGAAGTTTAAATGGATATACCTGAAAAAGAATTTTTAGCACCAGGGCACAGAGGATGTGCCGGATGCGGTGCCACAATAGGTGTTAGACTGGCACTTAAAATGCTGGGTAAAAACACCGTGGCAGTATCTGCAACTGGATGTTTAGAGGTCATAACTACACCTTATCCTGAAACAGCATGGGAAATTCCATGGATGCATGTAGCTTTTGAAAACGCAGCAGCAGTAGCATCTGGAGTCGAAAGAGCCCTTAAATCACAAGGTAAAGATGATGTTACTGTAGTAGCATTTGCAGGTGACGGTGGGACTGCAGATATAGGTCTTCAGGCTCTTTCTGGAGCAATGGAAAGAGGTCATAACTTAATTTACATTTGTTACGATAACGAAGCATACATGAATACAGGTATTCAAAGAAGTGGTTCCACACCATATGGTGCTTCAACAACAACCTCACCTCATGGTAAGGAAAGTTTTGGAGAAGATAAACCAAAAAAGAATATACCTATGATCATGGCTGCACATGGAGTGCCTTACGTTGCTACAGCATCCATAGCATACCCAGAAGATTTCATGAAAAAGGTTAAAAAAGCTAAAGAAATTGAAGGGCCCGCCTACATACATCTTCATCAACCATGTACCACTGGTTGGGGTTTCGATCCTTCTAAAACCATAGAAATGGGAAGATTAGCAGTTGACACAGGTTCATGGATATTATATGAAATTGAAGAAGGAAATTTCAGAGTTACTTACAGACCTATCCAGAGAAAACCAGTCAATGAATATTTAGAAGCTCAAAAAAGATTTAAACATCTTGCGGACGAAGAAAAAGAACAAATACAAAAGTATGTAGATAAGTTCTGCGCGGAATTGAAAATATAAGGGGGCTATATCTTGGATAAAATATTAATTCAACCAGATCTTTGTGATGGTTGTCTGGATTGCGAAGAAGCCTGCGAAAAACTTCATGGAGCATCAAGGATTACCGTAAGAGAGATTGATGGATCTTACTACCCTATTATTTGCCAACAGTGTGAAGACGCTCCTTGTAAGATGATATGCCCCACTGATGCTATTGAAGATAAGAGTGTAGAAACTGAAAAATGTATTGGCTGCAATCTCTGTATGCTGGTATGTCCCTTTGGAGCAGTAGTTATGCATGATAGAAAGGCACAGAAATGTGATCAATGCCCTGACATGGATGTTCCTGCATGTATCAAGGCCTGTTCTAAAAGAGCAATTTCAATAGTTGACACTGAAAAGATGAAGTTAGAAAAACAGATGGAACATATTAAAAAAGTCTCTGAACTGGGTAAAAAAACTAAAAAAGAAGGTTCAGATATTTTAGATCTTTTAACTGCTAAAACTAGGGCAAAAGATGCCCTTAAACAGGGAGGCAAAGAATGAAAGAATTAATTTCACAACCAGAACTTTGCGATTCCTGTATGAAATGTGAGCGAGAATGTCCTCAAAACGCCATCAGAGTGATAGATGGAGTACCTATCACATGTTTACACTGTTCCCCTGAACGAGCACCCTGCTTAACAGTATGCCCCGAAAACGCTATAGAGGAAATTGATGGTGCCATAATAATTGACGAAGATAAATGCATAGGTTGTGGTCTTTGTAGAGACTCCTGTCCAATTGGCGCAATCCACATGGATGAAAATGGTATTGCCAAAAAATGCAACCTCTGTATAGACCTTAAAGAACCAGTTTGTGTACTTACATGCCCTAAAAATGCTCTTAAAACTGATTCTCAGGACGCTGCGTTTGAAAAACGTGAGAAAGTTGTTAAAGAATTGGAAAAAGTCAAAGCAATCATGAAGTACTAATTAAACTATTTCTTTTTTTAATCCAAGACAACTGTTGATTCAAATGATTAGCATAAAAATGATAGAAGATACTATCTGTAATTTATTCAAAGAAGCCGTCATAAAACTGCCTGAAGATGTTGTTACTGCTCTTGAAGAAGCTTATAACAATGAATGTGATGATATTGCCAAGTTAAATCTCAAGGCTATTCTGGATAATATCAAAGCAGCAGAAAAAATGCAAATACCCATGTGCCAAGATACCGGTCTTCCCATTGTTTTTGTAAAAATGGGAAATGTTCAAGTGGAAAATTTATATGAAGGAATTAGAAGAGGAGTTAAAAAAGCCACCAAAGAAGTTCCTCTAAGGCCCAACGTAGTCAATCCACTAACTCGTAAAAATACAGGTAACAACACAGGTAATAAAATTCCTCAAGTTGATATAGAACTTATTGAAGAAGAAGAAATAGAATTCACTGTTTTTCCTAAAGGTTTTGGTTCCGAAAACAATAATGCTCTGAAAATGGCCCTGCCGGGTGAGGGTGTTGAAGGTATTAAAAAATTTGTGGTGGAAACTGTTGTGGCTGCTGGTGGAAAACCATGCCCCCCTACTATTGTAGGAGTTGGAATTGGTGGTTCCTCAGATATGGCATTAAAGCTTGCAAAAAAAGCTTTACTGGACAAAGTTGGGCAGCGTCATCCTGATAAAAAAATTGCAGATTTGGAAACCAGTATACTTGATGAAATCAATGGTTCTGGTATTGGACCTATGGGTCTTGGTGGTAATACCACGGCATTGGATGTTAAAATTTTATTAGCTGATACACATACTGCAGGATTACCTATTGGTGTTTGTATTCAGTGCTGGGCTGGAAGACATGTCAGTGCTACTTTAAAACCTTAATTTTTATTTTTAGTTTAATTATATTGTAAATCATTATTATACAATTTTAAATTTCACGTAAATCAATTCACAAACTTTTAAAAGTAGTATTTATTTATATTAACTAAATAGAACGACAATCATTAAAATTTAAAAAAATAAAAAAAGAAAGAATAATCATTTTTTAATTCAAGGTTTTTCACAGGTCATCATAAATATGGTTCGATCCCCTATACTAACTGCACGGTCGGCAATTCTTTTGAGATACCTGGAAACAAAAAGCAGATAAACCATGTAGGGTATAGATTCGTTGTCTTTAGCCATGGTTTTAGTGATATGATCCATTGCTTCATCAAAAAGGTCATCCACTTTATCATCATCATATCTCAGGCCCCTTGCCATATCCATGTTTTGATCAAGGAATGCGTAAATACTTTTACTTAACATCATCTGGACTATATCTGCCATATGTCCAACTACTCTCAAAGCATCTTTTGGAAGTTCTTCATCTTTTAGTAACTCTGCAGTTTTTCCAATATCAACTGTCCTCTGATTTATTCTTTTAAGATGACTGGAAACCTTAATACACGCTTCAATAAATCTTAAATCACTTGCAACAGGCTGTTCCGCAGCAATAATACTTATACAATGCCTTTCTAAGTTAAAAGCCAGCAAATTTATTTCTTTACCAGATTTGATAACATCTTTGACCAGTTCTTCATCATAATTTACAAGGGCATCTGCTGCATTTTTTTGGGATTGAATTGTAACTTGCCCCATTTTATCAATTTCTTTCCTAAGATCCTTTAATTTCTTTCGAAATTGTATTCTTGGATATTTTTTCATTTTATCCTCCCCATCGATTTATAATCATCAATCAAATTATCAACATCATTTTCAGATAGATCACGTATTCTATATTTTGCCAGTAACTCTTCCCTGGAGACCTCATTATCTAATACATTTTTATCTAGAATGTAGCTTATTTTTACCGGTAAAGATAGTTTACATTCTTCGTTTAATTCAATTAGATCGTTAAATAAATTTGAATTTAGTTCATGTATTTCAATCTTAGATTCGGGTTTAATTGTTATAGCTTCGGCTGCTTTAACCTCATAAAATTCTTTTAATGAATCAGTATCTATATACCACCCGGCAACTACCATTTCACCATCTATAAACAGTATAGATTCATTATCATCATTTAAAATCCGGATATAGCCCAAAGAGCAAATTTCAGATGCTTTTAATTTGCCTGTCTTTACTAAATTGGGTTCGTTATGTGGAAGCCACATTAACCTATTTCACCTCATTAAAACATTATAAAATACTTTATGATGCATTACGCGCTTTCCAACAATGGTATAAGCAATTCTATCAGCCATACCCATCACATGATGCCCCATGCTTAAAAGATTCCTTCCTACTAACATGAGATACATGTGAGAACTCCCAAAAATGCTTTCATCATATTGCAAGAACATCTGATTATAAAAATCTTGTAAAGATGAATAATTCTTGGTTGAACGCTTCAAAAGATGTAAATCTTTACTAATCAATGCACCCACACCATCTTTTAACATACTTTGCACTGTTTGGGACATTAACTGAATATGTGGAGGTTTATGTATATTTGAATCTTTTTCTTTAGAATCTATGGCATATCTGGATATGTATGCAGCGAGAATGTTGATTCTCTCCAATTCTATTGAGGTCCTTAAAAGTGCTGCTCCCAGTCTTAAATCCTTGGCAACTGGCTGATGTAATCCTAAAATTTTAAGACATTCATGTTCAATTTCGTAACTTTTAATATTGATCTCATTTGTTGATTCAATTATTTTTCTTGCTAAAGTAATTTCACTGTCTACAAAGCTATTTACTGATTCATCGATTCTTTCACTGGTTTCATTGCTGTAATCCAAAATTTTATCACTTAAAGAGGATAATTTATTTTGTAATATTACATTAAACATTTTCCACCTGATTAATTTTCTATCCAAATCTTCCAGTAATATAATCCTCTGTACGTTTATCTTCAGGTTCTATAAATAATCTCTCGGTCAAACCACTTTCCACGATTTCCCCGTGCAAGAAAAATGCAGTATATCTTGAAACACGAGTTGCCTGCTGCATATTGTGAGTTACAATAATTATAGTGTAATCTTTCTTCAGTTTATGAATTAAATCCTCTATTTTTGTGGTTGAAATTGGATCTAAAGCTGAACAAGGTTCATCCATCAATATTACTTCGGGTTCAACTGCAATAGTCCGTGCAATGCACAACCTCTGCTGTTGTCCACCAGACAATCCTAAGGCTGATTTATCCAGCTTATCTTTAACCTCATCCCATAGAGCAGCAGCCCTTAAACTTTCCTCAACTTTCTCATGTAATACTGTTTTATCATTCATCCCATGAACCCGTAAACCATAGGCTACATTATCAAAGATAGATTTAGGGAAAGGATTCGGTTTTTGGAAAACCATTCCCACTCTTTTTCTAAGGTCAACCACATCAACACTAGGATCGTAAATTTCTTCATCATCTAAAAGTACAGTCCCATCATGCCTAAAAGTTGGTATAAGGTCGTTCATCCTATTCAATGATCTTATAAATGTTGATTTACCACAACCAGATGGTCCAATTAGTGCGGTTACCTGATTTTTAGGAATTTTGATGTTTAAGTCTTTTAAAACATGTAATTCATCAAAATAAACATTTAAATCTTCAACTTCTATTCGGTAATCCATTTTATCTCCCCAACATCTTCTTAGTGTATCTTTCAATCAATGTATTGGTAACAACTGTTATCACCAGTATTAAAATGACCAGTACCGCTGCTGTGCCGTATGCATTATCTAGTGAAATACCCTCGGTGGCCAGAATATATAAGTGCAAAGGAAGTGGCCTAGCTGGATCAAAAAGTGAAATTGGAATAGCAAGTGCAGCACCCACGGTATAAAGTATAGCTGCTGCTTCAGCAACTGCTCGGGCCACACCCAATATTACTCCAGTAGTTATTCCTGGAAGTGCAGCAGGTATCACAACTTTATAAACAGTTTGCCATTTAGTTGCACCTAAAGCCAGACTTCCCTCACTGTAAGATCTGTTAACAGATTCTATCGATACTTCTGAAGCTGCTAAAATAGTTGGAAGCGCCATTAGGGCTAAAGTCAAACCACCAGATAGGACACTCCATCCTAAGCCAAGGTACACCACAAAAAATGCCAATCCAAACAAACCGAATACTATAGATGGAATAGAGGCCAGCGTTTCTGTTCCAAACCTTATCAATCTCACCACTGTATTTTCACCAGCATATTCACTTAAATATACAGCTGCACCCACACCTAATGGCGTGGCAACTGCTATAGCAACCAGTGTAACGTAGGCACTGGATATTATCATCGGCATTATCCCGCCGGATTTACCAGAATCTATAGGTTCTGCAAACAAAAATTCCAGATTGATAACTGGCAATCCTTTAATTATTACGTAACCTATTATGACCAGTAAAATCAGTATAGTTATAATTCCTGAAGCCCAAAAAACCATTTTCATTATTCTTTGAGCATTTTTAGGAGATAGTAAACTAAAATTCAATATTAAACCTCCTAAAATCAGCTTTTATTAAGGGGGTAATTGATTTCATAAATATCCTCCCCCAATTGTAACCTTCTTTTTATAATGGACATAATTGGCCAATATAAGAAGAACAATTATCATGAAGAATAGTACAATACCTGTGGCAAAAAGGGCATTGTAATGAATACCCGTTGCATAACCCATTTCAATTGCTATATTCGATGTCAACGCCCTTACTGGATCAAATATGGAGTTAGGTATTTGCACCACATTACCTGCAACCATAATTATGGCCAGAGTTTCTCCAACGGCTCTTCCCATACCTAAAATAATAGATGTTATCACCCCAGGTATAGCTGCGGGGAATATAACATTTTTTATAGTCTGCCAGTGCGTTGCACCCAGTGCGAGTGATGCTTCTTTATATTCCAAAGGAACAGATCGCAGTGCATCTTCGGATACACTTATTATGATTGGAAGAATCATCACCGTTAATATTATTGATGCTGTAAACATACTAAAACCAGTACCACCAAATTGTTCCCTCATGAATGGGACTAAAATTATTAGTCCGAAAAATCCGTATACTACTGATGGTATACCGGCTAAAGTTTGAATGGTTGGTTTTAATAATTTTCTCATACTATTAGGGGCAACTTCAGCTAAAAATATGGCGCAGAAGATTCCCAATGGTATGGCCATTAATAAAGATAGTGCTGTTATTCCCAATGACCCTATGATCATGGGAAATACTCCAAATTGATTATCGGAAGGACTCCAATCCATTCCAAATACAAAATTGAAAAATCCATAATCTTGGATTGCCGGGAATCCTTCTAAAAATATGAATACTATTATTAATCCTATTATGATTATTGAAGATACTGCGGTTAAAAATAGTCCCTTTTCTATTAAGAATTCATCAGTTCTCTTTGACATTGAGTGTACCTCGTCAATTATCTATTTTTAAAGTTACATTATTGAATAAGTTTTAGAAAAATTTATTTTCAGGTCTAAATTATTTCTCAATATAAATTGATCAATGAATGGGATCTAATTTGAATTTTCATTTAACTGGTTTTAGCAGGTACTACCTTTTCTTCCTCGATGATGGCCTGTCCTTCAGGCCCTAAAACCCAATCCATAAATGCTTTAACACTTTCAGTAGGTTCACCCTTTATTAAGAACAGGAACGGCCTTTGTAATTTATATGATCCATCGGATATTGTGGCTGTAGATGGGGCAACTCCATCAACTTTTAAAGCTTTCACATCATCACTCATGTGTGATAGGGAAACAAATCCAATTGCATAAGGATCCTGTTTTACTGTTTGTTTAACTGATTCTGTAGAAATTTGGATGATAGCATCATTTCTGATTTTTGTATCTCCCATTACTAACTCTTCAAAAGCTGATCTGGTACCAGACCCTTCTTCTCTGGAAATCACATTGATTTCAGCGTCGGGTCCTCCTACTTCTTTCCAATTGGTGATTTTACCACTGAAAATATCTTTTAGTTGTTCTATGCTCAGATCCTCTAAAGGATTGTCCAGATTGACTGCGATAACGATACCTTCCTTTCCAATTAAATATTCGTTTAAATTTTCCTTTTCATCCGGTTCTAAGTTTCTAGAACTCATCCCAATATCTACTATTGCTTGTGATGCGCTTCTAATACCTAAGCTTGAACCTCCACCCTGAACATTTATTTTTACATCCGGATTAATTTCCATATACTTATGGGCCAATTTCTCTGCTACCGGTTGAACGGACGTGGAACCTGCTATTTCGATTCTTTCATATTGATTTTGGGATGTGACAAATATGTAGGCACCGATTATTAATATGAAGATTACTAAGCCCATTATATATTTCCAGTTCATCATTAACCACCATGAAATACTTTTATCTACCAGTATTTAAATCATGTAGTGATAATGCAAACTGAAGTAATCTAATAATTATAAATTTTTAATAAAATTATACGGAATTAGTTTTAATAATATAAATTTTGATTTATTATTCAATTTGAATATATGTCCTGAATATATGTCCTTAAAAAAATAATAGTGGTATTAAACCACTTTCTTTTAGGTATTAGGTACAATTCCTTCATCTGCTACAACTTTTTGTCCTTCAGGACCAAGCACCCAATCAATGAATGCTTTTACTATGCCGGTTGGCTCTCCTTTAGTGACAAACAAGAATGGTCTAGAAATTTTGTAAGATCCATCTTTTACTGTTTCTTGTGAAGGTGCTACACCATCAACTTTTAATGCTTTTACATCATCGCTCATGTGAGCTAAGGATATGTAACCAATAGCATTTGGGTCTTGTGCAACTGTCTGTTTTACTGCTTCGGTTGAACTTTGGACAATAGCATCGCTTTTAACTTTGGTTTCTTTGCCCATTACTAATTCTTCGAATGCATCTCTAGTACCTGAACCTTCTTCTCTGACTATTACATTTATAGTTGCATCAGGTCCACCTACGTCTTTCCAGTTGGTGATTTTACCACTGAATATGTCTTTTATCTGATCAGAGGTCAAATCTTCCACAGTGTTATCTTTGTTAATTGCAATAACAACACCGTCTTTTCCAATTTGGAAAGTTTTTAAATCTTGATTTTTCTCATCATCTTTTAATTCTCTGGAAGATGTTCCAATATCTGCGGTACCATCAGCAGCACTTTTAACACCTACACTTGAACCTCCACCTTGAACATTTATCTTTACATTAGTGTTGGATTTAGTGTAAACTTCTGCAAGCTTTTCAGCTACAGGTTGTACTGAAGTAGAACCAGCTATTTGGATAGTTCCTCCACTTTGTTGGCCGCCACCACCAAGGGCAAGAGCTGCACCAATTATTATCACTATTACTACTATTATTCCTATTATCCATTTGGTGTCCATTAAATCACCTCAAACTTAACCTTGTCATTGCAGTATTTAAATGTTACTATTTGTGCAATTAATATCACATTTAGTGAATTATCAAACGAGGGTATTAAATCCAAAAGCTAATTAAATCACATTTTGTGTCCAATACTGTACTAAAAGCGTTAAACTTAAATATATCATTTCATTATATTAGCTTCCATTATGATAACTGAAGAAGTCCTAAAAGATATTTTCAAACCGAAAAATCCTAAGTGGAAAACCGCAATAACAAAAGTAGAACCAAACAGATTAATAACTAGAGGCTATCCACAGGAAGATTTGATTGAAAACCTTTCTTTTTCCGAAATGGTTTATTTACTAATAAAAGGCGAAATACCATCAAAAAAGGAGGCTAAAATGTTCGAAGCTGTGCTGGTCTCATTTTGTGACCACGGCGTTACACCCCCCAGTACACAAGCCGCCAGACTAATTGCCTCTTCAGGATCTCCAATTCAGGCCTGCCTGGCCGGGGGTATGCTGGCTTTTGGAGAAAATCATGCCGGAGCCATAGAAAAATCAATGCAACTTCTACAGGAAAATCTTGAAAATTCAATCCATAACAATATGGAGGATGTTGCTCAAGAAGTGGTTTACAACAAACTTGAAAATAACAAGAAAATACCAGGTTTTGGTCACAGATACCACGATGCAGACCCCCGAGCTTTAACTTTGATGGATATATCTCGGAAATATAATTGTCTTGGCAAACACGCTGAACTTGCATTATGTATTGAAAACCTGCTTTTAGAAACCAAAGGAATCAAAATGAACATAGATGGAGCTAACGCAGCCATATTATCTGATTTAGGCTTTAATTGGAATTTAGGGTGCGGGATATTTATGATCGGAAGATTACCTGGTATCTTAGCCCACATAAATGAAGAAAAAAGTAGAGAGCCTGCTTTTAGAAAAATTTTTGATCTGGATGAAATATACTTTGATGGCGAAGAGAATTATTCTTACTAAACCACCTACCACTAGGTATCATAAAAATTATCTCAGCGAAAAATCTTTAAATTACTCTCTTTTCTTCAAAAATAGATTTATTTGTTTTAATATTCATTTTAATTTTTAAATAAAGAATATCTATCAATTTAATATCAATGATTAAAAAGGTAAAAATTTAAGATATTATTAATAGACATATAGTCAATATATCTGAAAAGCTATAAAAAAAGAATAGCCAATTATATCTTTTAAGTATTACATTTTAAAAAGCATTAGGAAAGTTTCCATGAATAAAAAATTAATTCCAGTTATTTTAATAATAATTTCAATAATCACCATGATAATGGCCAGTAGTTCTGTTGGAAAAATCAATGAATTCAATAACAGAGAATTAAACTTCAATTATCCTGAAAAAATGGAAATTATTGGTAAGGGAACTGTAAATACTGTGGCCACATTATATGATCCTGAACTAGAACTTAATATAAGCATTAATAAACAAGCTTTACCTTCCAATTATACATTTAGAGACCATTTAATTAGATTGGAAAGAAATTATACTGAAAATTTTTCTTTAATCTCAAATAATACTGTTGAAATATCTGGAAAAGAAGGATACGAAGTAATATATAAAATAAAAGAAGGTAGTCTTCATTCAAAACTTACAGAATTTTGGGTGGTTGATAATGGATTTTTATATAGTATTTCAGTTAATTACCCTCTTAACTCGACAGAAAATTCTTCAAATATAAAATTTTTAGATATTGGCGAATATTTAAAGGATCAAAAAAGAAATAAATACGCGGAAACTATTACTAATAGTTTTAACATTCAAAATCCTGAAAAATTAGATAATAACTCACAAAACAGGTTAAACTGGGCTCAAGTTCGTATTCCGTCACAAAATTACAAATGGAGTATTAGATCAGATACAGTTAATGCACTTGGAGCTGTTTATCACTATCCTGAAAGTGTTTATCCGGGTAATAATGGTACCTGTGGATTGTTGGGGCATCGGTCATTATTTTCCGCGCCTTTCAGTAAAATTAATATGCTTGTGCCTGGTGACTTAGTTATAATTAATGATTTTTTAACATTAAATAGCTACACTTACCAAGTTGTTTCCAACGGCCACATAAAATGGGATTACGAATATAACCCCATAAAATTCACACAAACAGGATCTTCAAGATTATTTTTAGTAACCTGTTATCCTCCAGGAAGAACCGATGCTGCATGGATTGTCAAGTGCAAATTAATATCAGTAAAACCTCTAATATCAGAATTAATATTAGAATAAATTGGAAAATTGATACATATTGTAACGAACTTTTTATGTAATTAGATTCATAATAATAATTAGTGAATTTAAAAGGAGATTTTCCAGATGAAAGACGAAGCTTATGAACGGGCCAAAAAAAAGGCGCATGATATCAGAGAGTTTTATAACCATCTAATAATTTATATTATTGTTAATGCCATGCTCCTAATAATAAACTTGTTAACCAGTCCCGGTGCCTGGTGGTTTTATTGGGTTACTATATTTTGGGGAATAGGTATTGTTTGGCATGCCTTCTCAGTATTTGGTGAAAAGGGAGTTTTCAATAAAGAATGGGAAGATAAAAAGATAAAAGAGATTATGGAAAATGAGAAAAAGAAATAATTTTTAGTAATTTACTCTTTTAATCCATCACTCAAATCTCTTTTTTAATTTTTTAATTAATTCTTTTTTATACTACCTGATTGAAAAATCAGAAGTTTAAAGTCTAAATTATAAGTTTAAATTATTTATTACACTAATTTTATTCAAAATAAAACAATTATTAACTGTTTACCTGATATAGGAATTAAAAAAAGATTTTTATAAATTAAATTTCTTTTTCCGTCTTCTGAAACGTTCCGGTGTAGTACTACGAGGTACATTGTAATAAAATTCCTCAGCAGTGTCGATAATTTCAATAGATATATCTGCAATTCTTTCAAAAGCTTTAACTACCCGTGACAATGAAATATAGTATGTAGACCTGTCTTTATCCTCAAAAGGAACTTCGGCCATTTGAGTTGCAATGCAGTTCAATGATTTCTTCTGTAATTTATGTATTTTATCTTCAGATTCCATGATAGAATCCTTCAGTTCCAGATTTTCATTAAGAAATGCGTCTATGGAACATTTAACCATGTTCTTGGATCGTTTAAACATCTCCCCTAAAAGAACCATCATTTCTTCATCTATTTCATATGCTTCTTTCAATGTAAAATTAGCGATGTGCCCGGAATAATCTGCTATACGTTCCAGATCGTAAGCTATCTCTCCAAAAATAGTGGTTTTACTAAATTCATAGTAAGGGTTCATGGATATTGCAGTATCCACGGAAGATCTTACCTTTTCATGCATTTTATTTGTTGTGTAATCCATTTTCAGAGCTTCATTGGCCATTTCCTTATCATGTTTACTAAGGGCCTCAAATGAAAGATCTAGTTCACGGCACACATGAGCAGCCATATCCTTTAATACGTCTTTTATAATGAAAGTTCCAGCATGTTCTCTTGAAGTTTTTTCTTCTTCAAACATGTCTGAAAATTCATCAAACTTTTTTAAATCCAAAATATAAGCTCTTCTTACTACATTTTCTTTAATAAGAGGTTGAAGAAGCTTTGTAACATACCTTCTAGTTATTCCCAGTTTTTCTGCAATTTCATCCTGGGTCGAAGGATTATCATAAAGAATAACATCCAGTATTGCCTTTAACGTTGTGTTTCTAGCTTTTTTGTTCATGATTTTCACTGTCATTACTACTTTGATCGTCTTCACGGATAAGGGTAACCGATTCCATGAAAATTTTAACAATCACATAGAGTAGTGCTGATATAACTATCACCGAGATTATAGCACCAAATTCATAGAATAATTTATCATAAATATGCACTAAAGGCGAATCTACATCGATAAAACCGTTTAAGAGTTTAATTATGCCCAAAAATATTAATATGAATCCATATTCTCTTTTGATATTCTCTGGGACTATAATAGGATATAATCCCATTATTATAAGTCCTAAACCAATGGATCTAAATAGATTCCATCCAGTTGCACCTTGTAAAAAATGTATAATTTTTTGCGGCTCCCAATAAATAGGAGACAAAAGATAAAGTAATTCAATTATTAGAATAATAACCAATGGGACAATAAACACTATACGAGTTTCTATTTTTTGGGTTTTTATATTTCCCAAAGGTTCTCGTATAAAATGTGCCATTATCTGGTAAAGCATGGCCCCCATGACAGCACCTATTACTGTACCTGCAATTCCAATCTGAGATGTAGTAAATGCTACAATTCCAGATATTACTCCAGCCATTACTATATCTAATGTTTTTGACATTCTATCACTTAAGAAAATTAATACAATTGATCTTTTATTTACACTTTCTTCTAATTTATAATTTAAACAAAAAATATTTTGATTATAGGTAAAACAAAATGTTAGAGCAATAAATTATTTAAAATTTTCCCATTTATTACTTTGATATCTAAATTCAATATTTTAGAAAAAGCCTCAGGGGGGATTCGAACCCCCGACCTATGCCTTACCAAGGCATCGCTCTACCGCCTGAGCCACTGAGGCTATAGTCTTCTTATAGTATTAATATTATAGTATTTAAAACTAATGATAGTATATTATTGATAATAATTAGTGCTAATAATAGTGCAGGGGATGGGATTCGAACCCACGTAGGCCTACGCCAGAGGATCTTAAGTCCACCCCCTTTGGCCAGCTCGGGCACCCCTGCAAATGACAAACTTGTTAGAAATTGGTAGAGGTTATATATTAAGTTAACGGTTATCTTTACAAAAAAAGTTTCATTAATAATATTATCTTAATCAATTAAATATTTATTTTATCTATTAAACTTATTTTATCTAAAAATCTAAATGAATATTATCACAAAAAATGACTAAAATCCATTTACACCAAGTTATAATGATTAAAATTTAAAAGAATTTCGGGAAAATAAAGACAATAATCCGCTTATTGGTGGTTAAATGAAGATTGATTTAGAAAAATGTGGAATCTGTGGCGCTTGTGTTGGTGTTTGTCCCAATAATGTTTTTGAACTTCTAGAGAACTGTATAAAAATTAAAGGAACATGTGAAAAATGTAATAATTGTATTGTTGTCTGCCCTTTAGGAGCTTTGAGTGATTAAAAGGAGATTAATATGAAATATGACGTTATTGTTGTTGGGGGTCGTGTTGCAGGTTCAGTTTCATCTCTATTTGCTTCTAAAAATGATATTAATGTATTAATGATTGAAAAAAGGCAAGAAATTGGAACTCCAGTTCAATGTGCTGGAGCTACAAGCTACAAAACATTCGAAACTTTGGAGATGAAACCATCCAAAAAATATGTTAGAAGCGAAGTTTACGGTGCAGACCTATACTCACCAGACGGTAGTTCTGCAACATTAAGAGGACCTGTTGCTGAAGGATTGATATTAGAGAGAAAAATATTTGATAAAGAATTAGCAATTAAATCTGCAAAAGCCGGCACCGACATCATGTTAAAAACTAATGTGAAAGATTTACTTATTAAGGACAAAAAGGTTAAAGGAGTTATTGCCAAACATCTTGGAAAAACAATGGAAATAACTGCAGATTTAGTTATTGCGGCTGATGGTTTGGAATCACAAATTGCAAAAAAATCTGGACTTAATACCACAGCTAGACCCTTTGAAATTTGTTCTTGTGCCCAATATGAAATGGTAGGTTTGGATATTAACCCTAACTATTTAAAATTCTATTTTGGCGAAAAAATAGCCCCTGGAGGATATGTATGGATCTTTCCCAAAGGGGATAGGGTTGCTAATGTGGGAATAGGTATTAGGAGTCTAAAACAATCTGCATATTACTATCTCAATAAATTTATAGTTAATTTAAATGCCAAACCAGTTGAACTTAACATTGGAGGAGTGCCTGTATCAGGGCCTATCGAAAAAACTTTCACAGATGGTTTACTTGTTGTTGGAGACGCTGCACGCCAGGTTGATCCAATAACCGGCGGAGGAATTCATATAGCCTCAGCGTGTGGCAAAATTGCTGGCGAAGTAGCTGCAGAAGCAATTCAAAAAGAAGATACATCATCTGATTTCCTGGTAAGATATGAAAAACTATGGAAAGAGAAAGTAGGTAAAAGCCTAAAAAGATCTCTTAAATACCGGAACGCTCTGGACAATATGGATGATGATGATTTAAATAATCTTATTAGTTTTGCACAAGGAAAAGATGTTGGATCCCTTTCTAAACTTTCAATGATCAAGCTGGCAAAGGACTATCCCCAACTGGTAAAAATTCTAAAAGATCTACTCTAAATTCAACTACTGCCAGGTTCTTAAATTATAACTAAATTTAATTCATATTTCCAATTTAATGCAATCCACACCATTATATATAAACAGAATAGGAAATAAAACTAATAAAAATATTAACTAACTTTGGTCACCTTGTCCAGGAAAAAATGAAAAATTATTGCATCAATGATAAAATGTATAATAACAAAGGATGAAGACTATGAGAAAAATTCTGGGAAAATTTACCTATTTAGATTTGATTATAATAATAATCATAATTTCAGCAGTTGTTTTAGCATTTTATAAAACCTCTGATAGTGAGTCTAACATTCAAAAATTTACATTTGACAGTCTAGAAATGGAAAAAGCAAATAATAAGTTTCAAGATTTAAATGGGGCAGGCAAGATAGTTTATTCTAGATTAACTGGTTATAATTCAATTAATGGAAAAAAAGAAACTGTTTACGGGCAAGTATTGTGGTCAAATGATAAAGAAATGCTTCTAAATGTAAATGGTAGTAGAATACTTGCTAGTAATTACCAAAATAGATATGCAGATTTTTATTTTGAATCTATTAGCTTAGAAGTGGTTGGGGTTGAGAATAATACAGTAGATGTAATTTTAGAGCCAATCAATGTAACTTCGGTCAATGACTTAATTTTGAATATTCCTGAGGAATACCAGATATATGCACCTTTATCTATCAATCCTCAAAAAGAAACATTAATCCAGGAATTAACCAATGAATTATATATAAAAGAGAATTATGCACCTATAACTACTTCAGAAAATAATGAGATGCTTAATATTACCTGGGCTAATCCAGACGATTTAAGAATAATTGATCAGGTTTTAGGGGATGTAAATGGTGTTTCTGGTTACATCACCATTAGAATATTTAATGTTAGTAATGATACTATTGAAAACCTGGAAAATAAATATAAAATCAAAAAAATCGTTAAATTACCCATCTAAACTTAATTCAATTTTTTTGAGGATTAAATGAGTTCAATTTATAATCTATCCACTAAATTATCTCTGAAGATAAAAAATCTAATTGAAAATACCTTTATTTTTCTTATTTTACAGAAATTATTCTTATATATTGAAGATTTATGGTTAAACAGTTTTTTCAGACAATTATATCCAGACAAATTTCTAAACTTTTTAAATGATAGTTATATCTTAAAGAACCATATTTTCTCCCCCCTGATCATTATTGTTGCATTTGCTTTTTTCATGATTCTAGCTAGCATCCCCATATCTCCTAGTTTACAGTTCAATATTTTAATTGGATTTATTTCCTTTTTTATCTTTTCCACAATAATTCCTAAAGCAGTATTAAATGATAAAAAGTTTATAATCTTTGATTCAAAAAAAATTTACTCTCTTGGACTTTTATTATTGATAATTAGTTTTATATTCTTTTATCTGAATATAATCACTTTAGGGAGTCTCCCTCTTCTGGATCCCAGTTTAAGATATGTTCTTGATCCTAAACTAACTCTGCCAACTTTTTTAAGCATACCTGCAGTGGCTCTGATGGGCTCCCACATTCTGAAAGAGATGCAAAATGACCAATTATCAAAATCTTCAGCTAAATTTAGATTAATTTCTCTTTCTGCCATTAGCATTCTTTTATTGTTTTGTCTGGGATACAGAACACCGCTGGTGGCATTGATACTGATTGTGGTTATTATGGGTTATTATACTAAATTATTCCAAGTTTGGGAGATTATATTAGGATTTTTAATTATCCTTTCAGTGGTAATGGTTTTAGGATATTTTAGATCGGTGGAAGAATACGCATTAGGATATCTAAGTGCTCTAGATTTTTTAAGAAGCAGAGCAGCTTTCACATTAGGTGTTTTAGATTTACTGAATCATATTTCAGGATTTTTTGGTTTTATGCACGGAAATTTAGCGTTAAGTATCCTGCCGGGACCTGGTGATGGACCTCGGGTCATTATTGGAAAATTAATTGCTTGGAGGTCCAGTGTTACCATTACCCCCACACTTTTTGGTCCTATGCTGGTTGACTTTGGGACTGTTGGAATAACTGTAGGAATGGGATTTTTAGGCTTAATAACTGGTGCAGGATATAAAATTCTTCAAAAAACAAAGGATTCATTTTATGTTGCATTATATGCAATAATTTTAAGTTATATTATAATCGGCGTTGAAACAGGAATTTTAGATCAATTAGTCATTTTATACATCCTAGTTGCAGCCATAATATATTTTGCCAACATTCTCAAGAAACAAAATCCGTGCTAGAATTTTACACTAGAATTTTACAAATATCATGAAGAAATGAAACATGTTTTAATGACTAAATTAACTAAATCCATTATTTTATGAATATTCAAATAAAAATAACTTATTAAACTTAGTATATAAATAAAAAAATATTATATAAAGGATTAACAATTATTGATATTAAATTGAAAATGCATATGAATGAGAAATGGTAAAATTGATTTTAGACTCTGAAGTTAAACCGGACATAAAAACGCTCCAAAGAAAGAAGGATGTTGAAGGTTTAGTGCGTGCCCTAAAAAATGATGATTATCTTATTAGAAAGGAAGCAGCTAGAGCTCTTAAATATGTAGGTGATGAAAGTTCTGTTGATGCCCTTATTGATGCCTTAAAATTTGAAGAATGGCATGCGAATTATGTTGTTTTAGATGCAGTAAGAGAAAACGCTGCTGAAGCACTAGGTAGAATTGGGGATAAGAAAGCAGTTGAACCCCTTATTCGCACACTCAAAGACCGGGACGAAGAGGTAAGATGGAAATCTGCTTGGGCACTAGGTAGAATTGGGGATAAGAAAGCAGTTGAACCTTTAATAGAATCATTAAAAGATAAAAACGGCGATGTTAGAAAACATGCTGCAGCTGCACTTGGAAATATTGGGGATAAGAGAGCAGTTGAACATCTTATTCATAGTATGAATGACAAAGAATGGACGGTTAGAAAATGTTCGGTAACTGCTCTTGGGAAAATCGGAGATGAAAGAGCAGTTAAACCTTTACTCAAAGCATTGAATGACGAAGATTCTGATGTTAAAAGGAGAGTTATTCTGGCTCTGGAAAAAATGAAAAATTTAGCATTTGATCCATTACTTAAAGCATTTTATGATGATGATTGGAAAATTCAATCTCTTGTGGCAGAAGCTTTAGGAAAAATTGGAGATAAGAGAGCAGTAAAACCACTTATTGCTGCATTAACCGATAAAGATAAGGTAGAAAGGAATAGATATGTGCGTGGAAAGGCTGCTGAAGCTCTTGGAAGAATTGGGGATGAAAAGGCAGTGAAACCATTGAATAAAGCTTTGAACGAAAAATATATTTATGTCCGGCGAAAAGCAGGAAAAGCTTTAGAAAGATTGGGACAAATATCCAAACTTAATCATTATGATGATGGAGAAATATCATTTAATTATTCTGATTTTTGGACAATTGATGAAGGAAACGGATCAGAAAAGATAATAAAAGGTAAATTAGAAGGAACTCATTTAAAATTTTCCGTCAATAGAAGGGATGATGTAGAGTTTATTGGTTTAGATGAATTTACTGAACTGATTAAAGATGTTTTTTTAAGCCAAAATGCCCAGATTATCTCTGAATCTGAAATATTACTAGATGATCTAAAGGGTATTGAACTGGTTATTGAAAATTTGAATGTGGAATACAGTAAAAAAGTGAAAGTTGTGGCTTTTAGAAAAGAAGATTCATTATATTACTTACTCTTTTCAGGATATATAGAAGAATTTGATGACAACATACAATACATTGAGTCAATTATTGATAGCTTTCATGTGATTGATCAATAATAACTCATTCAACATATGAAAATTAAAAACGATAAAATTGTGTAAATCCTAATTTAAATTTTTTTAATATTATAAATTATAATATTCATAAAAAATTATATTGAAAATTAAAAAATAAGTCTAATAAATAATATAAAAAATAGGAAAAACCAGTTAGTTCCTATCTTTATCTTTCCAATTTTTTTAAAAATTTTATATTTTATCTTTGTATGCCTTCATTGCCTCATTCAATACATCAGTAAAGGTAACATCTTTTTTAAGTTCTTCTAAATCTTCAACTGAAAATATTTTAAGAACATTGTCTTTACATGCATCAACACAAGCAGGAATTATTTTATCTGAATCCATACATAAGGTACATTTCTGAACCGCCTTTTTTTCATGGTCTATTACTAAGATTCCAATAGGGCAAGCAATCATACAAAGCCTACAAAGAATACATGAATCTTCATCAACCATCAAAGTGCCATCTTCTTCATGTATAGCTCCAGTAGGGCATATTCTAGCACATGGGGCCTTTTCCGGATGACATTGAAGACAGAACATAGGGATAGTAGAACTTTTTTTGGCTCTGGATAGCCCATGCTCCTTTTCACATGCATTGATGCAGTCTTCACATTCACTGCACATTTTTGGATCTATTACCATTAAAGTTTTCACAAAATACCACCTATTAATTATCTGCTAAAAAATCTGCAACAGCTGAAGAGTCTCTTGGACCTACAGCAACTTCCCATCCACTTTCATCCTCTATTTCTCCACTGACTGGAGCTGCAAGTCCAGGTATGATGAGTTTTCTGGTTTTAATCTTATCCTCTATTCCAGTATCCTTAATTAAATCAGCCACTGATTCACCATTCAATTGATTTCCTGCTAAAGATACATCAACTGCTCTGCCTTCAGTATCCAAAACTAAAAGGTAACAGTTAGCTTTCCCAGACTTTAAATCTCCCTCTACGGTGTAATATGTCAGGGCAAAATTAGTAGTCATAATTACGGGAGAATTCTCATCAACCTCGCCAAATTGATATAAACCTGCGTCTACAGCTTGTGGTTTTCTAGGATCAGTGTACACCCCTTGTTTTAAGGTTAAAATAGGTATTAGTTCCCATATATTCGTTCCATGGAGAATTAATATGTCTGCATATTTATTTATTAAAGTTGCGGAGATTGTAGCTTCTTTCATGGCCTTTTGAACTTCATCTTCTTCAGATAACCAACATACTGCCGGAATTCCCAGTATGGGGAATCTGAAATCTGGATCCTTTTCTTCCACTGCAAGTCTTCTGATCATGACAAAATCGTCCAGAGTATCCCCAATTCCTTCTCCAACAAAGGTACCAGGATCTAATACTATGTCTTTTATTCCTTTTGCTCTCATGATTCTGGCTAATTCCTTCATTTTTTCCAAGTCATTAGGTACTGAAAGGGTTATGGGACAATTATGTTCAATAGCAAGGTCAGACATTTCTTCTATGTTAAATTCGGTTGCAGCATAAATTAAAGGTCTTTCATCGCCGACAACTTTTAGTGCGGCCTTCATGGCCTCAGGATCAAAGGTACAGAGTAAAAGAGGTAATCTGGAACTTTTAACTATTTTTGCTGCTTCCGCAAATTTATCGCTGTTTCCTGATTTATTTCTTAAGGCAATAGCATCAAGTTTTAGTAATTCTCCAGTTCTTTCAAATTCCGTATCTTCAATTACCTTAATCTGGTTTTTAAGTTCCTCTTCATCTAGGTCATCACTAATATCCACAACCAGAGAAGTAGGATTATAATAAGTTAGCTCGTATCGATAGAGAACCTCATCTCCACCTATAATTGTAGTTTTATCTCCCGTACCAATTGTTATTTCCCTTACAGCCGGAGCTAGTAAATCTTCAAGTTTTTCCATTTCTTTATCAGTAAGCTGTGTACATAAATTCAACTCTATTTCTTTTTCAGAAAGTTTTGTAGCAAAAGCCATGCAGGAAGCTTCTCCACATTTTGCACAGTTTGTTTTTGGAAGTAATCTGTATATATCCATCGCAGTTACAAGCAATTTAACACCTCCTAAACTCCTTAGCCCTCCAGCTGGGTTATCCAGTCTGAAGTATCAGGTAAATCTGTAGTCATATATTCTTTGGTAAATGTTTCACCAATTTCTTTAAGCATCTGTACCGATGACGGGTGAAGCATCATGAAAATATCTACTCCGCATAGCATCATGGTTAAACCGGTTATTATTTCCCAAATTGGCCCCCGATAGTCTGTTGGTCCCCATTCATCCTTTTTCATCCATGCTTCACGAGAACCCCATGCATTCGTGGTACCAGAAGACATTGGCATTTGAAGATCAGTATCTCCCTTTAATGCAGCAAGCCGGGTTCTGGTTATAACATCTATTGAGAATTCAATACCATACCCTAATGCACATGTGGTCGGATCCATTACAATATCATTTTGAGTTAAGCCTTCTTTCATTAGATAACGGTTCAGTGTTTTTTGCATGTTAATATCAGTAATAGCCCATGATAGCACTGCATGATTGTAGTCAATTGCAGCTTTTGCTACTTTTTTATAATCTAAGTCCAGGTTGGCTGACGCAAGTAGACATCTTTCACCATCCGCAGCTTCAGCAGCTTTTTCAAGGACTAATGGATCCTTTTTTGGGTCTCCCGATGCACCAATGACTAAAGGAACATCTACTGCTTGTAGTACCTCTTCAATATCTGCAGCAGCTTCTTTTGGAGATTTGTCCATTACCTTGGGACCGGTACCAATCAAGTGGATAGTTACCATGTTCGCTCCAAAGTCTTTAACTGCCTTACGGGCCCATTCACCAGGATGATCCATCACATCACTAAAATGTTCTCTTATTGGTCTGGGAAGTCCAGGCATTGGAATATCAAAAACATCAAAAGTTACAACTGGCGGATTTGGCTGCGGTTCTTCAAACCTATAAAGTGCATTTTGTCCCCCTAAATAAACTGGCTTTCGTGTACCTGCTCCTAGTTGAACTTCTGCCACTTTTCCAGGATATTCTTTAATAGGGGGTACAAATTCTTCAACCCCTGATATTTCTTTAGTTATTCCTTTCTGTTTTTCTACTGTTTGCTGTACAACTTGTTGTACTGCCGGCATTAAATATAGCTCTAATTCTTCAAAATCCATCCTAAATTCATTTATTTCTATAGAATCTGTATTTCCAAGTAGTTTAAGAAGCTGTGTCATTTTATCCATAAACCCACATCCTTACTTTAAATTTAAAATCTTCCCAACAATATCTGAAATGGCTAAAACTGTAGTAGAATCGTCCGGAAGATCTATTAACGGTTTTCCTTCAATATCATATTTGGCTACATCTTTATCTTCATATACGGTGCCAATAAGATCCACACCAATCTCATTAACTTTCTCTTTCAACTCATCTTCATTCTCTGCATTGACTCTGTTTAAAATTAAAAACAATTTTTGGAAGTTTATATCCAACTCCTCTGCTAATTCCCCGATTCTTTGTGCTGTTAACATACCTCTTTTTGATTTATCTGTTACAACCAGCATTATATCCACATTTTGAGTTGTTCTCCTACTCAAATGTTCGAGTCCTGCTTCTGTGTCAATTATTATTATATCGTAGTTTGATGATAGGGTTTCGATTATTTTCCTGAGCATATTGTTGACAGCACAATAACAACCGCTTCCTTCTGGTCGACCCATCACCAATAAATCAAAGTCAGGTGTTTCAACTACAGATTCCATGAGTTTATAGTCAAGAATATCCCATTTATTCATGGTTTTAGGTATTCTGCCTGCACCAGTGTCTGCTTTAAGTTCTTCTCTGATGTCACCCACAGTTTTTTCAACTTCAACACCAAGAGCCTCAGGTAAATTAGAATCTGGATCTGCATCTATAGCCAGTAAGTCTTTTCCAGTTGTGGATAGAATTTTAACTAGGGTTGATGCAACCAAAGTTTTTCCAGTTCCTCCTTTACCACTTACTGCAATTATCACTATAAACACCGTCAGTTTTTTAATATTTATGCCAAATTGATATTTTTATCATATTAAATGCTAATTACTGCTTCCTCTTGATGATAACTTTTTCAGCATAAATTTTAGCATTTTTAAAGATTATTTTAACCCCTCCAGAAGCAGGCATAGCAAGTTCTGGCGCATAAGCCACAGGAGCCATAGGAACTTCTTCAAATTCTGAATCCATTTCCTCAGAAACTTCAACTTCAACTTCTTTTTCAGTTTCTTTCTCTGCTTTTGCTTCTTTCAATCTTTCCATAACTGGATGTTCTGCTTCTCTCAAGAATTTTCTTATTTCTTTGATGCTCGTTGCTTCTTCTTCAGTTGGGATTTTATCTTTTAATTCTTCAGGAATATAATCTATAACCGATTCCTTAATTTCCTTAGGTAACCATATAATTCTAGAATAACCACCATCAGCCTGTAAAAATTTAGGTGACCTCATGTACTCTAGACTTAAGCCTGTAAATCCTTCAACCTGTTTTCCACCAGAACACTGCCCAGCCATAGCTGAGAAAGGTATTCCAAGGGGAGTTTCACCTTTAAAATCACGATCAACTATACCTATACCATCCAATTCTGGAATGTAAAATGCTACAGCCTCAAAACATCCACAAGAAGTATGAGGGAATTCAAATACACTATGTAAATATACTCTTTCAACAGTTCCTTGTGATTTTTCAGACACTACTGTGTTTACATTGTCATATTCGCCTTTAAAGTCGTCTAATACTTCACCTTTGCCTATTTCGAATATAGGCCCTTCCGGATCCATTTTAGCAGCTGCTCGGCAATCAAACCAGTTTATAGCGCCACAAAGTGCAGTTCTATCTGGCGTGACCACACAGACATGAGTAGGTGCAAATGATTGGCACATTACACAACCATAAAATACATCAACATCTTCATCAGTAAGTTCACGAGCTCGGGCATCTCTTTTATCATACTGTTCTTTGGCTTTTTCAACAAATTCTTCAACTTTTTCCTTATCAGTTAGAACAGTGACAGCAATTGATTCAATTATGGGGAATTCTTCTTTAAACAAAATTGAAAGTGTTTTAGCCAGATCTTCAAATTTAAAACCTGCCTCATGAGCTTCTGTACTTACTCGGCACCATATTTGGTCACGTTGGTTTAGATGCATGAACCCCTTAATATAATTACACAATTCGTGAGTTCTCCGCTCAATTACGCCTTCTAATTCTTTTTCTAATTTTTCTCCCTGGATTTCTATCAAAATTCCGAAAGAATAAATTTCTCCTTGGCCCATTTCAGATAATTCAGGACCAACAACCTTTATTTTGCCATCTTCAACATTGTCTTCTACTTGAACTAATTCTGCGCCTATAGATTTAGGGCCGGCAAGTTCAACAAACATATTTGCTGATCTTATTCTTTCACCCTCATACATAGGACTAACATCGACGGGTATATCCTCAAACATTGAATTCCTCCATAATCAATCTGTTTTAAGTTTTTCAAGATATTTGAACCATTCATCATCTTTCATGTTTGGAAATGATGCATCAGCATTTGAATGGAAATATTTACAAATAGTAAGAGTTTTAAGATGAGGTGCGAAGTGTTTAAGGCTGGAAAGGCCTTGTGAAGCTATGTAATATATTACACCAATAAATATCACCAGATCATGCTGTCCCTCACCATTAATTCCTTGCCATTCAGGATCTTTCAGGAGATTGACAATTTCCACAACACCATACGAAGTTGTATCAATTCCCTTCTCATGGAATACCTTAAAAGCATCGGCAGTAGTAACAATAGGTAAATTCCATTTTTCTGCAATTTCAGCAGACAAAGTCATAACAGGATCCTCTACTGCAAGAGGTCCTATAACCATTAAAGGTCTTTTAGCTTTTTTAAGCATCATCTTTGCAATTTCTGGTGTAGCTAATAAACCCTGTTTAGTACCAGCTATTACCGTGGGTTGATATGGTATTACTCGTTCTCCACTCATCTAATCACCTTCACCTTTAGAATCCATTAAAGAGGGTTCCTGTGGAATCTTACGTGGTTCCCAACCTTTAGCCTCCAGAACCTCCTTAACATCCTTTTTATATGTTATTGGAATATCTTTTTCATTTCTAACGAATAGATGAATATCAGAAGGTAATGTACCGAAGTATTTTTTATTTAAGTCTATGTAATGATTTAATTTAAGTTGTCTTCCTTTGCTAGTATCGTTAGGCCGTATACACAACTTTGAAGTCATTACTGTTGCTTCTTCTCTAGTTTCGGCAGCATAAAGTAAATGTTCAGGGGCAGGTTCTCCTTTTATTACTTCACCAGTTCTTAAATCAGTGATGTTCCATTTTTCTTCTTTATCTGTTCGTCCTAAGAAGAGTCTTCTGTACTTGGAACCATGTGGTCCAATTACAACTGGTATACCCCAACGGTTTACTCCTGTGGCTATTGCTGCTGCTTTTTGTGAATAAGCACCCCATGCAACTCCACAAGCCCCTACTCTGTTAAGTATATAATCTGCTATTTCTTCAAAGTTACCTTCTAATGGTTTTTTAGCGAAAATATTGGCAATTTTAATACATGCTCCAGAAATATGGGCATTAGAAACACATGATCCTATATTTACCAGACCTTTAGCATCAAAATCGCCACTGTATTTCTCATAGAGGGTTTTACCTTCTTCATCACGATATTCTCCAATGGACATTGCACCACAACCTGTAGCTACTACAATGTAATTCCTCTCCAGAAATTCTTCGGCCATCTTTGCAACATCTATTCCACCTTCAGGATAATTAGAACATCCTACAAATGCTATCACACCAGGTATTTCACCCAAAACAAGAGGGGCACCAACTTTTCGTATTTCAACGTCCTGTACCGGACCTCTTCCAGCTCTCATAAAGAACTTCTGATCTTTTACTGTGTGTTCTCCTATCTTGGTTAGCATGGAGATAAGTGGAAGGTCTCTTTCACATTCCTGTTCACATCTACCACACGTGTAACAAACGTCATATTCATATAAATCTAAAAATTTAGAAAAGTCTCCATTTCCAGCTGCCACCACAGCACCCATCATATCATGACTATTGGGACATACACGGTTACACCAACCACATTCTGTACAACTTTCTGCCATCTCTTTGATTTCATCTAAGTCAGGTAATAGCTTGAGTTTTTCCCTTTCTTTAGCATTTTTCTGAGCCACTTTAACTGAAACTTCGCCAACCTTGTCTGGGTCTTGTATTAAGGCCCCTTCTATTTCCCTGTTTAAAAGCTGTGAAACAATTTTCTCCGGTTCTTCATCTGTTTTATTTGGTAAACCTAAACACATTTTATCGGTGGTGGCAATTACAATGGCATTATTCTTTTTAGCTTCTTCTAAGACGTCAGTACGTATACACTGCTCATCCACCACAATTACATCAGCCACCCCACTTCTTATGAATTTTAGCTGTTTAGAAAGTGGACCAACAACTTTAGCCCGATCATTACGTCTAGAAATATCTATTGCAGCACAACATATACCACAAACTTCTAATTCATCATTAAGCGCATTGTCTTCCATATAATCCATAATTCCTGCGCCTGGTGTGACATTATGCCCTATACACAATATAACTGGTTTATCTGAATTAATAGTGCCCAAACCCATTTCTATGAGTGGTGCATCACCATCTCCCTTAGGCATGTTAAGAGTCACGATCTGAGCAATGTCCCCCACTTCTCTTGCTAAATCATCCATCAAACCGGCATGAAGTGCTTTTGACTCAAAATCAAGACTACTTCCTTCCTGTCCCGTGTGACATGCAGATAATAAATGAGACATCTGTTCTTCCACATAATCCATGGCTTCTTCAAGATCAACTAATGTTTTTGGTTTTTTACCTATAATTGTCCTTATTATAGGTGCTTCAATGTCTATATTCAAACCCAGATCAATTGGATAATCTTTACCAAATTTTTCTATGAGATATTCTACCATATGCCTTGAGTGTCCTGCGTGTGCAGCGGTTCCAATACAACAAGCAAGTAATACGATTCTAGCTTGTTGAGCTTCTACATTTATCCCACATGCTCCTTTTTTACCTAGTAAATCACATTTACCAAAGGTGCATAAACAACACATGTCACATAAAGGTGCATAGAATGGTTCATATTTATCTAAAAGTTTAAAATCCCATTCCCTTAAAGCTGTTACACCTGGTTTTGGAGTTGGACCCATTTCTACATTAGAGTCTTCAACTTCCGTTTTTTCCCCTTTTTCGTCTATTATTTCGCCTATTGAAATTTTTAAATCCTTAGTTTTCCAGAAATCATCGCTAAATTTTTTAGGTTTCGGTGCCACAATTATCACCAGATTAATTATTAATGATTTATAATGATGTTTGTCTTATCTACAAAAGTGTATATAAACTTTGTGTATTACTTTTAGCAATTCAAAAGACAAATTAGTAATAATTAAAATAATAATCATATTAAATATGGAGAATTAATTTTTATTACTTCCACCCATTAAAAATAAGGATAAGTAATACCTAACAAAAGATTTATATTATATTATATAAAAGGATTTTTTAAGGGTTAAAAAGAGTTTAAAGTATTACTTTAACTCCTTTTTTTAAAGTTTGAGTAATACTCAATTAATCATCCCTTACTCAAATAAAAAAAAGAAAACAACAATATTAGGAGGTTAAATATGCATATACCAGATGGTTTTATCCCATTATGGCAGTGCGCAATTTACTGGATCATCGCCTTAATAGCACTGGGATATTCACTTAAATGGGCCAGAGAAAACTTGGACGAAAAAAATATACCTCTTCTCGCTGTTTTAGCAGCAGGTATATTTGCTATTCAAGCAATGAATGTTCCCATACCTTGGGGAACCAGCGGTCATATGGTGGGTGCTGCATTAATAGCGATTGTATTTTTCAGTCCATGGGCAGCAGTGCTGGTATTATCAATAGTACTGATACTTCAAGGATTGATATTTGGAGACGGTGGAATGACTGCTCTTGGAGCCAACATTGTCAACATGGGAATAATTGGTGGTTTCATTGGATTCTATGGTTACAAAGCTCTTAAAGGGATTGGAAGGGTTCCTGCAATTTTCATTGCCGCTTGGGCATCAATATTCATAGCAGCTATAGCTTGTGCCATTGAAATGTCCCTAGCCGGTACTTTCCCATTAGTAGAAGGGATTATCTTCATGGGATTATATCACGCTGTGATAGGTGTCATTGAAGGTGTTATCAGTGTAGTGGTGATTTTAGGTATTGATAGTGCACGACCTGACCTGTTAGCCGATTGGGTTCGCAGTAAAAAACCGGAGGCATTAAAATGAACACAAAAAACCGCAACCTTGTGATTGGAGGGCTTGTAATTGCCTTAATAATCGCCATATTAGCGCCATTTTTGGCATCAAGCAACCCTGATGGTTTAGAAAGTGCTGCAGGAAGCCTTGATGTACCTGAGTCAGAACCAGTATACAACTCTCCATTACCAGATTACGCCATACCTGGAATGGAGGATAATCCCTGGGCTGGAGTTGCAGCCCTTATAGTGGGAGTCATATTGGTTCTGCTGGTGATGTTCGGAATTGCAACCATATTCAGCAAAAAGAAAGGTAACGGATCCAAATAGATTGAAAAAAAGGAGCTTTCTTCAAGCTCCACTTTTCTTATTTTAAGACTTATTAAATAATATATTATTTTAAATAAAACTAACTGAGATATACGTATGGAAGGACTTGACCAAATTGATAGAGAAGCTGGTAAAGAAAGCTTCATGAATAATTTAGACGGACGGATAAAACTAATATCTGCCATGCTAATCATAATATACGCAGTTTCCAGTACTAACCTTATAATTTTGGTTATAATGGAAATGTACATTTTAATCCTGATTTCATTATCCAATGTAAGCCCCAAATACGCGTTAAAACGTATAGCACTTATATTACCTTTTGGAGGGTTTATAGCCCTTATACAACCATTTTTTCAACCAGGTAATATTATTTGGACTGGCCCCTTAGGCTGGTTACATATAACAGATTATGGGGTGTATTTTGGAGCATTACTTCTTTTTAGAGTAACTGTATCAGTTACCTCCATTGTATTTTTATCTTCATCAACGTCTATGCAAGATTTGGTAGCATCTGCCCAGAAGTTAGGAGTTCCTCATCAACTGGCCATGCTTTTAAATTTAACTGTTAGATACTTGTTTTTCTTCTACGATCAACTGATGAATATTTTAAATGCCCAGGCTACCCGTTGTTTCGATATATTCAATAAAAAGACTCCTTACAAGTGGAGACTTAAAAAAGTAGGAGAGACTATAACTATGATGTTTCTAAGAGCATTTGAACAAGGGGAAACTGTTTATTTAAGTATGATGTCTAGAGGTTATTCAGATAACACTCGCATATACCGATCCAAAGTAAACTTAGACAAGAAAGATTTCGCTTTTATGGGGATAACATTAATACTAATCGCATCCTTACAACTATTAAACATGTTGGTACTTTAACAATCTACCTATTTTAGAGGAATTCCAATGAGAAAACCAATTATACAAACAGAAAACATGAACTTTACCTACCCTGACGGAACTTCTGCTCTTCTAGACATAAACCTGGAAATACTTGAGGGTGAACGAGCCGCCATTATTGGACCTAATGGTGCTGGTAAGTCTACTTTATTTTCCCATTTTAATGGAATATTACAACCAACCTCTGGTACGATTAAAATAGATGGTAAACCTGCCAGTTACAAGAAAGAGGAACTTATAAAAATCAGACAAAAAGTTGGTATGGTATTTCAGAACCCCGATGATCAGCTTTTTTCGCCTACTGTGGAGGAGGATGTGGCTTTTGGACCTATGAACCTTGGAATTTCCGACGAAGAAGTGGAAAAACGTGTAACAGAATCTTTATCTGTGGTGGGGATGGAAGGATATGAAAAAAAACCCCCACATCATCTTAGTGGAGGTCAAAAAAAGAGGGTTGCCATTGCAGGGATATTGGCTATGCAGCCAGAAATAATGGTACTGGACGAACCTACCACGGGACTGGATCCTCAAGGCGTGGAACAAATAATGGATATCCTATATGATCTCAATCAAAAAAACATGAGTATTATTGTCTCATCTCATGATGTGGAAATGGTTACTGAATTTGCCACCAAAATATTCGTTCTACATCAGGGAAAGATAATCAAACAAGGCACTCCTCACGACATATTCAACGATCCAGAAACCCTTAAAAATGCGCATTTAAAACAACCTAAGGCTGCTGAACTCTTACATCTTCTTAAAGACAATGGAACAAATGTAAATATTAAGTTAACTGTAGAAGAAGCTTACCATGAAATATTACATGTGCTAGGAGTGAAAACATACCACAATCTTTTACACTTGGTACATGATAAATACCACCACAAATTACTGCATGCTCTAGGTGAAAAAAAATACCATGAGATGTTACACATTCTGGAAGAAGAACACAGAGACGAGGAACATAACTAACTTTCTAATTCGTATACCTCCTAATTCGTATAATTAGAACTTTATTTTAAATTTTATTTTATTTATAATAAGACTATAAATTATTTATTTTAGAATACTACAGCTTGGGCTCAAGTCTCTTGATCATAAAAGCCATGAACCCTACAATTAAAGGGAAAAAGAATAAGTACAAAATTAAAATCATGATTGGTGGTACTACTGGCCCCATTACAGTTGCTGCAGCAATCAACATAATGAGTAATATAACCGGACCTAATATGGCCACAAACATGTATATCATGGTAAATGAGTTTAATTTCTGTGAATAATCCTTAAGTTTCATCCGCATTTCATAAGCAATATCCTCGGCTATAACATTTAGAGTTTTCGCTAAATCCCCACCACTATTTAAAGTCCGGGTAATTTGATAAACTGCCCTTTTTAGACCGTCTGACTCTATTCTTTCACTCATATCTATGAGAGCATTTTCAGTAGTTTCACCATATTTTATCTCTTCCAGGGTTCTTGCAAATTCTTCAGAAAGCGGACCATACCCAGACATGGCCACTGATCTCATGCTGTCGTGAAGCCCTAACCCTGCTCTGAGTTCAGTTGCCATCTGCCTCAATGCATAAGGAAGTTCTCTAGAAGCTTCAGCAGATCTGCCCCCTTTTTTTAATTTGGGTAAAAATACTAAAACAATGGACATCATAAAAATAATCAAACCAAATACTAATCCTATGGTAATTCCAAAGCCTAAAGCAATCATGGCCACAAGAATTATTACAAAAGATGTTAAACCAATAGCCATGATAAATTTAGGATCCAATCCTTCTTTCTCTTCTTCTTTAAGGATTTCCTCGAGAGAAGCTTTTTCAAAGGATTCTTTTTGTATTTTTTCTTCTTTTTTTTCTTCTTTACCCTGATATTCTTCTTCAATTAGTCCTTTAAAAACGTCTATCTCCTCCGGAGTCATTCGCATTCGTTTAATTACTTTTGAAGAAGCTTGGCGTGGTTTTATGTTCCCTATTCTAGTCACTGGAGCCTGTACACCTTCTCCAACTTTTTTACTTGAATTGAGAGTGACTCCTCCTATTTTATCAAATAATTTTTTTAAACCACTTAAAACCATTATATCACCAAAAAATCATAGGACTCTTTCTAAAACTTCATCCGGATCCTTATAATAATTATGAATACATTTACCAACTTCTTCAATGGATCGAATATTTTTATCAGCCATAAATTCTAAAACCAATCTTCTTCTTTCGATTTCTTCTTCAACCTCAGTAATACTTATTCCCCTTAGATCTGCTATTGATCTTAAAGTATTACTTGCAATACCTATGTATTCAACTTTATCTGCAACATTATTCCATTCGAATACTCGGTTTAACTGAACATTTCCTTCTTCCATTCCAACAACTTCGGCCACTTCAGTAACCCTCCTTAATGATCCACCTTCGGTACGATACATTCGATTTTGCATTATTATGAAATCCAATGCAGGAATCATAATATGAGGAACATTCATTGGAGAGTTAGTTAGACGTGTAATTGTTTCTCTTGCTGTGTTAGAGTGAAGGGTGCCAAAACCAGAGTGTCCAGTGTTAATAGCTGTGAACAATGTGACTGCTTCTTTACCTCTTACTTCTCCTACAATAACTCGATCTGGTCTTTGCCTTAGAGAATTTTTAACTAGAGTGTCCATATCCAATTCACCCTTCCCCTCTATGTTGGGTGGACGAGTTTCCATACGCAGTACATGAAAGTGAGGTAATTGAAGTTCTAAAGTATCTTCAATAGTTATAATCCTTTCTCGAGGAGGTATAAAAGCCGCAACGGTATTTAATGTGGTGGTTTTACCAGAACCTGTACCACCGGCAATGATTGCATTACAAGGTTTTACACCCATTCCATCAACACATACCCATAAAAATGCTGCCAAATGAGATGATATTGTTTTAAAATTAATTAAATCAATAACAGTTAATGGATCTGATCTAAATTTCCGTATAGTTAATGTTGAACCATCAGCAGATACCGGCGGAATAGTTGCGTTAACCCGGGACCCATCAGGTAACCTTGCATCCAAAATTGGAGTTTGTTGGTCAATTCTTCGGTTAACTTGTCGGGCAATAAGATCTATAAGTGCTTTTATGTCTGAATCTTCTTCAAAATAGACATTAGTAACCATCATTCCTATTTTACGGTGATATACAAAAACAGGTCTATTAACTCCTATGACCATAATTTCTTCTAGATCATCATCTTTGATCATTGGATCCAATTCACCGTATCCTAACATTTCCTGTGAAATTTGTGCTGCAAGTTTATCTATATTTCTTACACCCTTGGTTCTTAGAAATTCTTTTACTTCACCAACAAAAGTTTTTTCATCTAATCTGAATTCCTCACCTTTGGCTACAGCAACTTCAACTAATTTTTCACGGATTTCAGTTAATAACTGTTTTTCTCGATCACTAAATTTAGGAACACTTACATTGTAATTAGGAATAAGGCCTTCTTCTATTATTTCGGCTTTCACATCTTCAGTCATTTTCTTGATGCGCTTTTTAGGCCTAGAAGATTTCTTAACTACTTTTTCAATATCTGTATCTTCTTCTTCACCGCCGAATAGAATATCTTCCATCTTTTCCCTTTCAGGTTCGAATTCATCATTCAATTCTTCTCCCCTATCTTCATCAGATTCTTCTGAAGACCCGAACTCCCCTAAAAGGTCCTTAAGTATTTCTTTTCGCTTTTCTTTCATATTGCTCATATATTTATATAAAATAACAAATATTTAAGCATATGGTATTAAGTTGTAAATGTGGAAATAATTGCATCAAAATTGCCTCTGATGTTCTTGAAAATATATCCTCCTTCTATCAACCTTGTGCTGAATGTGAGGATTTTAAACTCAAAAAATTTAAACCATTGAAAGACCAGATGGATCTTAAAAAAATTGACAGTAATTTAGGCAGATGTGGTTGTGGAAAACGTCATATGGACGTCGTAATGGCCCAAATCCTTAAAATAATGATTGATGAAGGATTAAAATCAATCAAATCCACTTTAAGAATGGTAGGCACACCACTTATTACCCCAGGATACCCTACTCCATATATTCCCTATCTTCCAGAAAAATCATTAGTAATTGTTGTCGATGAAATGGGAAAAGGATGTGCTGAAAGAATTTTAAGAGAAGTACCAGAAGTAAAAGGTGTTCTTAAAGGAGATCCTAAAAAAACAGTTGGTTTAAAAGATTCCAGATCAGATTCTTATGTTTATGAGTTACTATCAGGATGTGATATGCGATGCGATATCGTACCATCACCCTCTGGAAATATATGTATTTACAAAAATCAAAAAGAAATCCATATCGAGTTTTCACGTTCAAATTCTCCTAAAATTGAAAAAATATTAAGAATTCAAAGTAAATATGATTCTCCTAAAATTTTGGACAGTACCTGCGGTCCAGGGACACTAGGAATTGCTTCATTAAAATCCGACGCCCAAAAAGTTGTTTTTAATGATATATGGCCCCCTGCAGTTGAAATGACACTAATTAATCTGGAAGTCAATGGATTCCCAGTTGAAAGATTAGTGAATATGAATAATACTAATCCAAAGGGACAATTAGATGGTCTGATTGCTTCGGGGGATAAATTTGAAGTTTATTGTATGGATATTCGAGACCTTGTAAATGATTTAAATGAAAAATTTGACATTGGGATAGTAGATACTTTTCCCGGAGTTGAAAATCAGGAGTTTGTCAAATCTCTGTCTACTTTGTGCCAAGAGATCATAATAATTTGATTTAATAGGTGGTGCAGAATTAGAAAACTTATTGTAAATAGTATTTTACATGTAAAAATACACTACTACTGCAGGGACAATTAAAACTCCCATAAGATTGGATTTATTAACTCCAAGAACATTTGGAAGTATGCCAATTGAAATTGAAGTTATATAAACCAGTACCATAAATAGTATGTTAACTTGTTCTATAATGGAAAAAAGGACCACTAATGAACTCATGAAAATAATGGTAGTCCAGCATAATTTTTTATAATTTAATTTTTGGATATATTCACTTACAATATCTCCTAATTTTAGACATAGAAAAAGGGAAATAGAAACAGCAGTGATTGAGACAAAAATAAAGAGAATTAGATAAGATAAATTAAAGTCTAAAAGTATCTTAGAGATGTAAACTGCTATCCCACTTCTTGGATTTCCAATCATATAGATCGCTATCATGGAAAATAGTGCATCGGCGGTGTTAACACCACTCATAGCAACCAAAAAGCTTTCTTTATTAGTTGATACATCTCCTCCTCCGCTTAACTCCTGAGCTATTAGACTACCTTGAGCCGGCCCAAGTCCCGGTAAAAAGCCCATTATAGTTCCTGCAATTCCTCCAGCAAAGATTCCTCTTAAAATAGAGCTGTTTATCATGAGATCATAATATTTATCTTGTGATGGAAGAACTGATCTCTCGTTTAGACTATAAAGTAATGTGCTTGTACCAAAAAGGCCGGTGAAAATACACAGTAGTGATACATTGGATGATACAGGTGAATTCAACATAACCCATCCTAAAATTCCAGATATTAAAAATAAAAAAGTAGACCAGAAAAAAGAACTGAAATTCTTATTCATTCGAATCATCATGGAGCTAACAACGATTATTAACAATATCCATATGTAGGGTTTGATAAATGTGTAAATTGGTGGAATGAATATTACAAAAAGGGGTGAGAGCAAAATAGTAACAATGATAGCTCCAAATCCACCCAAGGATACCAATCGTATTAACTCTTTTCCTCTTCCCTCTAATAAAAGAGCATGGCCGGGTAAAATTGATAAAACTGTTCCTTCCTCAGGAACGCCCAGAAAAGTTGAAGGTATGAATTCTAAAAGAGCGTGGGCTATAGACATGGAAAAGAGTAAAACGCATAAAAATTCAGGGGACAATGAATTTAATAAAAAAGGTGATGATGCAAATATAAAGGCCCCCGCAGTATTTACATGAATACCTGGAATTAGACCAGTCAAAGTACCGCACAAAACACCTAATAAACACGCTATAAGAAGATCCAACAATCAAATCCCATCCATTCCTTAATATTAACTATTCTATAAAAAGTATTATTTATATTTGATGTCCAGTTTTATAAATAACAAAAAAATCGTTTTTAACTTTTTTTTCGTTTAAAAAAGAAAATAATAACTACAATAACTCCAAATAGGAAATCAGCAAAGAATAGTTCTATAAAATATGCGGTTTGTATGAAAAATGGTAGTTGAGTTGGTATTAGAAGAGTAGTTGCCATTAAAATAGAAAAAACCAATCCAGTGATAGCTGCCCTTTTAGCTAAGCCCCCTTTAATAGTATAAATTATGGGAAGAGATAAAATAACCCATACAATTCCCCTTAAAAACTGGAAAATCAGAGATAGTGGTAATATTTGCCCAAATTCGTTAAGATACTGAAGGGTCGTAGTTGCATTTATTAATAGAGCAATATCTTTAAAAAGAAAAGCTCCAAAAATGATATATAATAAAGTCCAGACTCCACCAGCCAATATAATCTTTCCAAATGTAGTTACAATGCCCGTAAAATTTATAAAGTCTTTTAAAGATTTTTTGATATCATCTTTAGACTTTTCGGCTTTTGAATTGTCTGATTTTTCTGTTTTACTTAGAACAACTACAGCAGCCCCGCTATAAATAAAAGCAGTTATTGCTCCGTTTATTAATAATTTCTGAGTAACTGTCCAAGACAATATATGGGTAAGATATAATGCTTCCATTCCAACTAAAAGTGTCTTTAAAGTATAAAATACTAAAAAAATCCGTAAAATAAGTCCGAAACCATACTCTTTTGAATTTAAAATTACATAAGATAAAATTAAAGTATCCAAAAAAGCCATGATCATGAACATCCCCGGGTAGTTCATGATTTGAATATTTAAGGAAAATCCAGTATAATCCACAGCGAATAAAATGAATAAAAATAGGGTTAACATAAAGATTTTATTGGATAAGCCAATTTTTGATTCTTCCTTCATTTTATCAACACTATTAATATTATATTGATATATGTGATAATCTATCCTTTAAACTATAAAATTGAATTTAATAAATCAATTTTCGCTTAGAAGAAATAAATCATAATTATCTTATACTATAAGAAAACTACAAAATTTTATGACAATCAATGATGTAATGGGACTTGCATTTGTATACTTATATGTATTGATCTTGATCATCATATCTGAAAAGGTACTTAATAAATATCCCAAATTCAGCAGGAAGTTTCTACATATCATGGTGGGGAATGTTTTATTCATTCTTCCACTCTTTGACACTTGGTGGGTTATGACCTTTCTGGCTGCAGCACCTTTCATCATTCTTACTTATCTAATGAGTCCCCACAGTCCTTTGAATTTAAAAGATAAGATTTCTAGTTCTGGGCATGGATTGGGACTTGTATATTACGCGATTTCATGGACTATTCTGGCATTTTTCTTTTTTGACCAGCCCTGGATAATTGCAGTTGGTATTGCTGCCATGTCTTACGGTGATGGAGTAGCATCACTCATAGGCGAACGTTATGGAAAAAGAAAATATAATATATTTGGAGATGAAAAAAGCTTTGAAGGATCTCTAACAATGTTTTTAGTTCTTTTAATAACATTAGGCATAGTATTAACCTATTATACTATTCCAATTAATCCTTTCGTATTAATGGTAGTGGCTTTGGTTGCAACTATCTTCGAAGGAATAACTCCAAAAGGATTGGATAATTTAACTGCTTGTTTTTCTGCAGTGGGAACTTATTTGATATTAACACTGATCTGATTATATAGAAATAATGGATTAAAGATGGATTAAAGGTAGTATTATGCGATTTATAGTTATTGATGGACTTGATGGTGCAGGTAAAGACACTCATGCCCAACTACTCAAGGAAAAATACGAAAAAAAGGGCAGTGTAATCCTCAGAAGCCACCCTTCCAATGATAATTCTTATGGTGTTAAAGCCAAGCATGCTCTTTTAGGAAGAGGAAAAGTAAATAAATTAAAAACATCATTTTATTACGCTCTAGACGTTATAAGATCAGTTCGTTTATATTATGGTAAAGCTGACACAGTTATATTTGTTAGATATCTTATGGGTGTAGCCTATCTGCCACTTCCATTGGCTAAATTATTCTATAACATTTTCGTCACATTTTTACCTAGCTCAGATTATATGTTTTTCCTAGAAATTAACCCTAAAGAAGCACTACAGCGATTAAAAAAGCGTGAAAACGAAGAAATATTTGAAAATCTGGAAGATCTAATTAAAGTGAGAAAAAAAGCTCTTCAATTAACAAAAAAATGGCATGTAATAAATACGTCTGGTAGTATTGATGAGGTTCAAAATAAGATAAATTCAATTTTAGATGATAAATAACCCCAAAAAAAATTTACAACATATGAACAATATAACACTATAATCGTTATGCATAACAATAATGGAGACTTAATAGAGTTACCCAAAAAAGGTTTAGCCATTATAATAACTGATATTCATGGTAATCTTGCTGATTTTAATCAATTAATGGATATTTGGGATAATTTAAATGAAAATCAAAACCATTTAGTTATAACTGGTGATTTCATCCACAGTTTGGGCCGTAAAAATGATAAATCAATTGAAGTATTAGAATCTGTGAAATTCAATTTTGAGAATTATAAAAACTTTCATGTTCTTTTAGGTAATCATGAATGGGCAGCTATAACAAATGTGCCTGTTTATAAGGCCTGTGAAAATCAAAGTTCAAATTTTGAGATCTTACTAAAAGGGCACTATGGAAACAGATGCAGAGAAAAATTAGATGAATATGTAAATTTTTTTAAAAAGCTTCCCTTAGCAGTTAAAACTAAAAACAAAGTTTTCATAAGCCATGCAGGACCTACAAATTACGTTCATAATGTTAAAGATATAATTAGGATAACTGATGCAGGTTATTCTAATAATCCTATGTTGGAAGAACTTTTATGGAATAGATATGGTGATTATGATAAAAAAGAGATTGAAACCTTCTTGAAAAATGTTGGGTGTAGGGCCATGATAGTGGGGCATACTCCGGTAGATGGGGCTAAATTAATTGGTAAAAATCAATTAATAGTATCTTCAAGTTTCAGCAGGGGGAAAAAAGCCTACGTTAAACTTGATTTAGAGAGAACTATAACAAATGCCAGGGATATTATGAAGATGGTTAAATATTTGAATTAATGCACTTTAATTAAATTTAAAAATCCAAGTTCTAATATTTTTATACTAAAATTTGATTTTAATAGTAGATTTTAAATGTAATAAATACCATAATATCATAAAAAGTCTATTTTTAATTATTTTCAGCTAATTTTTAATTTCTTTTAAAAAATCGGTGCTAAATAATTGATTATAAGAATCTTAATTTATAGATAAGGAAGATAAAATGGATAAAATACAATTTAAAGATATGAATATTTCTTTTGAAATTAAACAAGCAATTGAAGATTTAGGATATGAAGAACCAAGTCCAATACAATCTCTTGCCATTCCAAAAGCATTGGAAGGTAAGGATATTATTGGACAGGCACAGACCGGTACTGGAAAGACAGCAGCTTTTGGAATACCTATATTAGAAGAGATTTACCCGGAAGATAAATCGCCACAAGCCATAATCTTATGTCCTACTCGTGAACTGGCAATACAAGTAGCAGAAGAGCTTAGAAAACTTTCAAAACATATGAAAAAAATCAGAATACTGCCTATCTATGGTGGCCAACCTATAAACCGTCAAATAAAATCCCTAAAAAAAGGAGTCCATCTAATTATAGGGACCCCTGGCAGAGTCATGGATCATATGCAAAGAGGTACCCTGGATTTGACTGGAGTTGAAAGAGTAGTTTTAGATGAAGCAGATGAAATGTTAGACATGGGTTTTAGAGATGATATAGAATTTATATTAAAAGAAATACCGCACCGAAGACAGACTCTCCTTTTTTCAGCCACCATGTCCAAGGTTATTTTACGGTTAACCAAAAAATATCAAAGTAATCCCGAATTATTAAAAGTAGCCCATCACAAACTCACCGTGCCTAAAATCAATCAGACCTACTATGAAGTTAAAGATAAAATGAAGTTAGAGGTTTTGTCCCGACTTCTGGATATCCATGACATTAACCTGGCTCTGGTATTTTGTAACACTAAAAGGAGAGTCGACCGACTGGTAAGAGATCTGGAAACCCGTGGTTATCTGGTGGGTGGTATTCATGGTGATTTAAGTCAGCGCCAAAGAGACTCGGTTATGTCCAAATTTAGAAATGGAAAAATTGATATTTTGGTCGCAACTGACGTAGCAGCCCGTGGAATAGACGTACCTGACGTGGAAGCTGTTTTTAACTATGATGTTCCCAATGATGATGAATATTACGTGCACAGAATCGGAAGAACCGGCCGGGCCGGGAAAAAAGGAAATGCCTTCACATTTGTTTCCGGTAAAGAGATATATAAATTAAGGGATATCCAGAGATATACTAAAACCAAGATTAAACAGGAAAAGATACCCTCAATTAAAGATATAGAAAAAATCAAGAAGAACCTGCTACTGGAGAAAATTAAAAACAGTATTGAAGAAGAAGATCTTAATAAATATGTTCATATGGTGGAAGGATTAATTGAAATTGGATATAATTCTGTTGAGATATCTGCAGCTCTTTTAAAAAGGGTTATGAAGGAAGAATAAATTAATTTTTTTACTTTTTATATAATATTAAAACCCCAGCCAACATCAGAATACCGAACAGTAATTGGGTTAAAGCTAAAGGTTCGCCAAGGACAAAAAATGCGATTATAGCTCCAAATAGTGAACTGAGAGCAAATATTGATCCAGTTCGTGTTGATCCTATTTCTCGTATGGCAAAATATATTAAAACCAGTGAAAAGCTAACACATACCATGCTAATAAATAGTAAAAGAGGAATTACTTCCAGAGGTAGTGTCAAATTCAATCCCATCACTAACGATGAAATTAGTAGAATAAACCCACCGATTGCGCATTTTACGGCTGTTACAAAAATTATATTTTCTTTTTTGCTTAAAAATTTACTTAAACTAGTATCCAAACTCCAGAAAAATGCTGCAACTATAACAAATAAACTTCCATATAACGTAGGATCAAGTGCTAGTTCTTGTAAATTATTCGTACTTAAAAAGATAGCCCCAATCAGAATAAATAAAAAACCTAAAATATCTTTCGAAGTTACTTTTTCTTTTAAAAAGAAAACTCCCACAATAATAATAAACAAAATCTCTACGTTCGCCAGAAGAGCAGCATTTACTGCACTTATCTGATTAAGACCATTTAAATAAATGGCCGGAGCCAATACCGAGCCAAAAATCGCAGTCAAAAATAATATAGAATAGTCTTTTCGGTTAATATATTTTTCAACCTCAGCATTCTGATGCATTACATTTAATATCCTTTGATTTAAAGGAGAAAAACAAATGAAAAACAAAAATATAGATGCAATAACATATGTTAATGCCGCTAGAGCAAAGGGATTCAAATAATTTAATAATATTTTATCTAAAGAAAACCATACTCCAAATAATAATGCCACCATCAATGCACTGAAATATCCCCAAAAACGATTCATATTCCACCATTAACATTATTATAAAGATTAATATTATTTTAGAAAAGATTTTTGATAATATGCAAGTTGAAAGGATTGTTGATAGTATAAGAAATCATTTAGTTATGTTCATTTTTAAAATTTGAATCTCTATTATTTTAAATTAATAAGTAATGGTTCTGATCATTTATCTTTTCTATACCATTTCTTCCTGAATTTTTCCTTTTCCTCAGGGGTCATCCAGTGACTACCATCACAAAATGGTTTATTATCTGATTTACCACATCTACAAAGTGTCATTCTATTACGAACTTCATAAACATCCCCATCAGATGATTCAACAGGAATGCAACCTCTGACCCATATAGGGCCTTTGCAGTTTTTTTGAGGATCGTGGATTAAAACTATTGAAGGTTCGAATCTAGGTTCCATTAGTTTGCCTGTTTTTTTATCCCATAAAACCAGCCTGCCAGATGGACAGATTGTAGCTTCTTCAATGGCCGTCTTCTCATCTTCTGGATCATCAGATTGAATAAGGTTCCTTATGCCTCCAGCCCTTAAACAGAAACGGGAATGATCACAATATTCCCACACGTCCGTCAATTTTAAATTTTTACCTTCAAATACATCAGCCCGGTCCTGGTAGGGCTTGCGACTGGCAGTTTCAGTACCATCAAAATCAATTTTTACATGGGTACCGTCACAAAAGGGTTTGTTTTCAGATTTACCACATCTACATAAACTATAAGTATCTTTTAAAGGGTATTCTTTACCTTCATGCCATTCACGGGTGTGGCCCTCATCATCAGTTATTATGATCTTTTCACTTAAAGGTACCGCGCCAAAAACAATATAAGGACCGTTTTTTAATATTTTTATTTTCATATCATCATTTCTAGACATAATCTGCCCCTCGATTAAAAAACCTGATAATTATAATATTCACAAGTCTTCATGATGACTTTAAATGTTTTAAATGCAATTTTATGAATTTAATCAATAATAGTATTTATATTAACTTTTTCTATTTTAGTTTAATCTTTTCCCTGCGCTAATCTATTATAATCCATATTTTCCCTGAAAAGTTAAAAAATGGTTTATAATTAAATTAACTTTTATAAAATTAATTTTGAAAAAAAATTCGCAATATAGGGAGACCCTAAGGCAAATGCCAAAAACACGACCCCCATACCTATTTTAATCTGTTTAGATATTTTTTTTGCATTTAGTATGGAGTAATCTTTTAGTAAAGACACCACACTTATCAAAAATACTATAATGGCTATTAAAAGTATTATAAGATAAACTATATTGAAAATCCCAAGATAATAAAGTATTGGGCTTGTTAAACTTGATATAATCATGAAAAAAGCAGCTAAAATTGATGCTTTTTTGTTGCCGTATATTATAGGAAAAGTGGTGGCCCCCTCTTCTTTATCTCCTTCCACATCTTCCATGTCTTTAACAATTTCCCTGGCCATAGTCATCAAAAATGCGTAAAATCCTAAATAGATTGAAGTAATTATTTCCCCGGCCGCTACACCTCCAAATACAAAACACAATCCAGTTAAAAATGATATACTTAAATTACCGATAATACATCTTCCTTTAAGATCGTATGCATAGTAAACCATCAACAAAGTGCTTAAAAGTGCTATCATTCCCAGTAACAAGTTAATGGTAAATGCAATTATTATCCCAATTATAAATAATGAAATTGAATAAATCCCTGCTGTTTTTAAGGTAATTCTTCCAGAGGGGATTGGCCTTTCTGGTTTGTTTATTGCATCTATTTTATGGTCAAAATAATCGTTAATGGAATTTCCCGCACCAGTTACAATGAAAACAACCACACAAGCTAATAATACGTCCAGAGTGAAATTTCCGCTGATAATAGCCACTAAAATGACTGCAATGACTGCCATTAAAGCATTCCATGGCCTTAATATTTCTAGATATGCATTCATATTTAACACTAAATGTAGAATTAATTTCTTTTTACTTATATTTATTGAAAGAATTGTATGATTATTCTAAAAAAGAAAAGTTAAGTGGATTTTTCCACTGTTAAGGATAGAAACCTTATCTTAAAAAAAGTTATTATTAATTACTTTATCTGGTAATTTACATAAGTCTTCGAATATCAGTGACTTCTATGTTACCAATATCTTCTAGTTTAGCCAGATTTGCTTCAACTTCTTCTGTTCCGCCTTCTGCATCTCCAACTATTACAGTAACTATCAAAGCAACTAATCCAAAAGCTACTGGTTCTTCATCTATTTTATGTAATTCTGTAGATTCTGGAATTGAATTCTCAATTTCTGTTTTGATCTTGTTTAAATCAACATCAGGATTTTCCGGCATTAATTTAATTGTTGCTACTACTTCTCCCATATTTTTACCTCCAGTAAACTCTCAATGATTTCCATTTATCAAAATATTAATTTTGAAATGAAATTTAGAATAATATTTGAATTATTCCATTATATAATTTTAAAACTAGTGGTTAATTTTATATTAATACTTAAGGGCCTTTGAATCCGCATTTACATGTGTATATGTGTCCGAAGGTTCTGCATTTTTGGCATCTGTATATGGTTTCTTCGCACATGGGGCATGTGAATTTAACGTAGGTTTCCACCATAGGTATCTCTTGTTTACAGGATGTGCATTCTATTTTATCCATCTAATCACCTCTAATGAATGTGTATTTTAATGTATTTCTGTTTTTACCTTTACTTTTACCATCAATTATAGAAATAGCTCTTTTTGGGTACTTACCATTAACAATATGGCAGTTTGATTTATATTTTAGCAAAAGTTGTGGTAATGCTTCATCAATTGATGTTTCACCAAAAGATAGTAGTTTTTTAGCACTTATATTTCTTATAAGTTTTGCATCACTGGAAGATGGTTGGTCAGTATATATACCATCTACATCAGTTGCAATTATCAGTTTAGTTTCTAGTAGATGTGATATATAAAATGATAGGGAATCAGAGGTTACCTTCCATGAATGTTCCAATGGATCAAAAAAATCAAGTAGAAGGGAAGGTAATAAAATAGGAAGTTTTGAGTTGGAAATAGCATTTTTAGCTTCTTCCATGGAATAAACAGCTTTTGCATGGTCAATTTTATCTGCAAGAAGAATTCCTATTATATCCATGCATTTAATTGCACTTTTATGGTTTGCAGTTTCAGAAAATCCTATAATATCATCATATTCCCTGACTTGATCTGCAAAAGAACCACCACCACAAACAATCAGAACATTCTTACCTACCAAACTTTCAACTAGTTTGATGGCATTTTCTGGGAATAAACTTCCACCAACTTTTACTACCCATTCCATAAAATCACTGCCCAGTTCCTTTGTTATTATAAAAAGTAGAGTTTATTAAATTATGGGATATGTTAAAATCTTTCTTTATTATGATAAGTATTTCATTATTTTAAGAGCTTAAGATCTTGAGTAATTTTATCTATCTTGCCATCCTCATCAGGCCCTATACCCAGACAAGTTATGGTAGACTTGGGAAGTTCTGTGCGACCGGCGTCTCTTACCATGTAAAATGGGATATCAGTACTTTTAAGTAACTCCCTTATGTTAAAAAGTTCTTCTAAATCCTTAACCTTGACCACGACCTTTTTTTCTCCCTCTAATTCCCATTTTTTTATGGACTGATCACTGGCCTTTTTGTAACTACCTAAACTGGCATGGCATGCTTGAGCTGCAATCTTACCTGTGCTCATATTGAGATCACTTCTTATGACAATAACTTGTTTCATTTTTTCACCAGTAAAACTTAAAAATTCATGTTTGTAATTTTTGATGTTTATCACATATTAATTTATAAGTTAAAATCACATCCGGCGTAGATCATGGACACTAAAATATTATGTAAATGATCATCAAGATTTAGAACTTCGTCATGACACATGTCCTATAACCTATTTTATCTATGACACAATTAAGAATTTGGTCAAAAAAATGTACAAAAAAACGATAAGTTTAAATAGTATGGACACCCAGTTAAAATTGAGGTGATATTATGGCTGAATTACCAATAGCACCAGTCGGAAGGATCATAAAAAACGCCGGTGCTCAAAGAATAAGTGATGATGCAAGAGAAGAATTAGCAAAAGCTTTAGAAGAAAAAGGTGAAGAAATCGCTTTACAAGCTGTAAAACTTGCTAAACACGCTGGAAGAAAAACAGTAAAAGCATCAGACATAGAAATGGCTGTTAAATCAGCATAAACCCTTTCTTTTTTTTATTTAATTTTTATTTTTTAAATATTTAAAAAAATAACACGTATTCTATCTTTTTTTATCAGATTTTGAACTAATTACACATTACAAACATTAGATTAAAACTCCTATTTTCCCATACATTTAAATTTTCCCATACATTTAAAAATATGCAGCATATATCTTACACTAACATCAAAAGGTTATAGCACATAAAGAATAAACTAATTCATACTACTAATTTAAAAGGAATATTTTATAAATCCTGAATTTTACTAATTTTAATCTTATAATATGGTGATATAATTGACAAGAATTGCTATACTGGATCATGATCGGTGCCAACCCAAAAAATGTAATTACACATGCATAGAATACTGTCCAGGAGTTAGGATGGAAGAAGACACCATAACCATAGACGAAAAAACCAAAAAACCAATAATATCCGAAGAACTATGTTCCGGATGTGGAATATGTACTAATCGATGCCCATTTGAAGCTATTGCGATTATCAATCTCCCTGAAGCATTAGAAGATCCCATCCACCGTTATGGTCAAAACATGTTTGAATTATTTGGCCTGCCCAATATTAAAGAAGGATCAGTTGTAGGGATTTTAGGACCTAATGGAATAGGAAAATCAACAATTATAAGAATTTTATCCGGAGAACTTAAACCAAACTTGGGATTCTATGAAAAAGAAGTGGGCTGGGATGAAATAATATCTTACTTCAAAGGCTCCCAGCTGCAATCATACTTCCAAAAACTTTCCAAAGGCAATTTAAAAACTGCCCATAAACCCCAGATGGTGGATTTGCTGCCTAAATTTGTTAAAGGGGAAGTAAGCTTACTTTTAGAGAAAGTTGATGAAAGAGGCCAGTTAAATGAAGTAATGGAAACTTTGGAGATTGAACCAATATTAAACCGGGACATATCCAAGTTAGGTGGTGGAGAGCTTCAAAGGGTTGCTATAGCAGCAGCAGTCCTGAAAGATGCTGATTTTTATTATTTTGACGAACCCACATCCTGGTTAGATGTGAGGCAGAGATTGAATGCAGTGAAAGTAATAAGATCTCTTGCAGAAGAAGGAAAATCTGTAATGGTAATTGAACACGACCTGGCCGCATTAGATGCTATATCTGATTACGTCCATGTATTGTATGGGCATCCCGGAGCTTACGGCGTAGTATCCCATATGAGGGGAGTTAGGGTTGGAATAAACGCTTATATCAGCGGATTTTTGAGAGAAGAAAATGTAAGGTTTAGAAAGAACGCCATACTATTTGAAGTTAAACCTCCTTCAGAAGGAGTAGAAGCAGAAGCTATTGCTGATTATTCTTCCATAAAAAAATCATATGATGGTTTCAAATTTGATGCTCAGGAAGGAGAGGTGCATTCTAACGAGATTGTAACAGCATTTGGTCCTAATGGAATAGGAAAAACCACTTTTGCCAAGATACTGGCAGATGTAATCAAGCCCGATGAAGGAAAAATAAATAAAAAGGTTTCTATAGCTTATAAACCCCAATATTTATCTACTAAATTTGAAGGAACTGTACAAGAACTTTTAATAACAACTGCACCAAGTTATGGTACAAATATATTCAAAAGTGAGATTGTAAAACCTTTTTCATTAGATGATATTATGGATAAGGAAGTAAAAGATTTAAGTGGAGGAGAACTTCAAAGACTGGCCATTGCCACTACCTTATCGAAAGATGCTGATATTTATCTTTTCGACGAGCCTACAGCATTTTTGGATGTGGAACAAAGACTTGTAGCAGCCAGGGCCATAAGAAAAATTATTGAAAACCGCCACTGTGCATCTATAATAATAGATCACGATATTGTATTTATTGATTACATATCTGATCGGGCCATGGTCTTTTATGGTAAACCTGGATTAGAGGGTCATGCCACTGCACCAACTGATCTTAGATCTTCCATGAACAAGTTCCTTTCAGATGTGGGTATAACTTTCCGAAGAGACAAAGAAACAAAGAGACCACGGGTTAATAAATTTGGGAGTTATCTTGATCGAACCCAAAAAGAGCAGGGCGAATATTATTATCTCAAAGATAACTAATTGGTGATGAAGTATTTGGAAGAGTTTCTGATGTGGAGTGCTTTTTCAAACCACAGGATACCATTATCGGAAGTGAAGTATAAATATTTAATTATGGGTTTTTCCCCTAACAAAACCCCTTGCTCCACATATCTAAAAATCACAATATTATCCCTCTGATTATTTTATAACTTAAAAATTAAACTTCATTTAACCAGTAATATTTCAATAATAGGTTACTTAAACCTTTAATTTTTCATTATTAGCATAAATGTAACTAAGATAAAGAAGAAAATCTTTAAAATTGGTTTGATATTTCCTAATTAATATTGTCTATTTACCCTGAGAAAAAAACTCAACAACAGCATTTCATTCTTTTAAACACTTATTAATATTTATCATTATTTAATGAAATTAAACCACAATGGTATGATCAAAAATTATTACCCCATAATTTGCTGAAAAAGTTTTCACAGTTATAATTCAAATTAATATGTGGTTTATTGTGTTATGGTTCTGAAATTACAAATTAGTAGATAAGTATCTATATTATGAACTTTACACACACTTGTCAGGGGTTGACGATATAAATACTACAAAAAATTAGAATGAAACATATAATAAAAGAGGTTAAGAATAAAAAGAGGTTAAAAAAATGAATAAAAAGTATATTCCATTACTAGGATTTATAATTGCATTGGTTATAACCGCTTTAGCACCGTTTTTAACGGGAAAAGAAAACCTTCAGGCAACACTATTATTCCCAATAATCTTAATTTTTGCTTATTATACAAAAATGAATGCTAAAGATCTTGGATTAATATTTAGTAAAAGAAAAGAGTATTTTATCGCTATGGCGTATCCATTAATAAGCGCATTAATAGTTATCAGTTTAGCTACTATAACTGATAATTTAGGCCAAATAAACATAACTTTTGCAACTTTAACTGCGTTTTTAGTACTTTTTTTCTCTACACTCATTTTAACTGTTACTACCGAGGAAGGATTTTTCAGAGGGTGGCTATTTGGGATAATGGAAAAATATGATTACACTCCCAAATTGATAATAGTTTTAACCTCTTTAGCATTTGCTATATGGCATATACCCCTGTTTTTTTTAGGTGGGGGATTAGGAGGAGCTTATAATTTAATACCATTATATTTAAGCACTGTATTCACTGGCGGGGCTATTATGGCTATTATACGATATCGTTCAGGATCTATTATAGTAAGTTCCCTGTCACACACAATATGGAATAGTGTAAATTATATATTATTTGGATTTGGAACTGCAGTAGGGGTATTAGGAATAACACCAATCACAATTTTCGATCCCGAAAGAGGATTTTTGGGTCTAGGAATTAATGTATTGTTTTTAATAATATTTTGGTACTACACATTTCACCACACCAAAAAATCAGATCCACAAATACCCAATTAAAAAGAACAAAACAATTAGTATTATTTTATATTTTTAACCCTACTATACCCCCGTCACGGGGTTAGATATTTTTACTTTTTTTGCTCACTAAAATAGTAAATATTAATATTAAGGCTATAACGTAATAACATAAGTTGTAATCATTGTATTAAAAAAAGATTGTAGAAGGAATCCATAAAAACTCCAATAAATTTGTTTTAAGGATATCCTTCAATTGAATTTATTTTGAAGGTTTTAAAGAATCCATTACCTCTAAAAAGTTGGTGGCGAATGTTTCCACTTGTACTTTAGGTATAGAGAAGCTCACCCTTAAATATCTGTGCCCAAATAATCTGCTGGTGTAGGATCCTTCTCTAACAAAAATTTTTCTATCGAGGAGTAATTCAGAAACATCGGCTGGTTTTATTCCAGTTTCATACATATCTATAGCCAGCATATTACCATCAGATGGATAAACTGGTATAAAAGCTCCTTCTACTTCATCAACCGCGTTTTTGATAATTTTCTGATTTTTCCGGGTGGTGCCAGTAATATGATCCAGCCAGCTACTTTTTGATTTTAATGCTGCCATTGCACCATGCTGAGAAACTACATTTGTTCCTAAATCATTTATAACAATACTTTTTACTGAATCAACTACATCGCAAATCCCTACTATAGCACCTATACGCAGCCCAGCCATCCCAAATATTTTAGAGAAACTGAATACAGTTATAGTATGTTCCGGTGCGTATTTTGCCATCAAATTATGTTTCCGGGCAAAATCCCTGTAAGTGATATCATGCAGTAAATATAAATCATTTTCTCTGGCAATCTCTGCAAATTCTTTTAATTCCTCTTTATTGTAACAGGACCCCAGGGGATTTAGAGGATCTACAAGTGAGACTAACTTGGTTTTTTCATTCATGTATTCTCTAACTAGTTGAGGTGTTAATTTGTAGTTACATTCTGGATTGTATATAGGAACTGAAATTACCCTTTCACCAAATCTAGTTGCAAAGTTATCTATAATAAGGTAACCAGGATCACAGGTTAAGATATTATCTGTAGGATCCATAATATCATTAATACTTAGATAAAGAGATTCAGTACCGCCCGCTGTAACTAAAACATCGAATTCATTACCTAAACCTAAATCTTTTCTAATTAAATCTTTTAACTCAGGAAATCCTTCTGGTGGAGGATATTTAGAGTAATCTCGATTTTCAATGCATCCAATCATGGCGTCCATTATATCTTTGTTTTTATGTAAATGATTGGTGTTTTGACCCATCCAGATCATGTCTTTTTCTTGGTAGATATAATTGAAAAATTCATTTGCTGTTTTAAAACCTTTAGGTAATATTTTTGCAGCTCTTGCATATTTTTTTGGCGAAATCATCATATCACGACCATTAGATCATTATTTAATGCGTGTTTATTATTTTAAGTCCTAATCTAATTTTTTTTATACGATTAGAAGTTACTTAGAATTTTTATAGTGACTAAATTCACTTTATATTATTTTATTTTTTTAAAAGTTAATTAAATTGTTAAAAAATTACAATTCAATTATGATTATAACAGTATTATTTACTCTTATTAATAAATTTAACAGAATCAAATTTAAAATAGTTCCATTTCATGAACCATTAAAAGCTTCAAGAGATACTTGTATCATTTTTCATTACAGTTAACATATTGAAAAATTAGACACAATTCTTTAATCCAGTATCAACTATCATAAATCTTGCTTTTAGTCCTTCTGGACGGTTTCTATGTCTTTTTAAAACAGCAATTCTCTCTCCAATAGTATCCCCTTTTTCCAGTTCAACCATGGTTTTACTCCAATATTTCAATATAGTTCCGCCCACAGGTTCTATTGAGCCGTGTCCATTGTCATCAAAAACAGAGTAAATATGATTCGTAATAATAACTGCCACATTATATTTACGGGCTATCCTAGATAAAAGTGCCATCTGCATTCCTAACTCACGATTAAACTGTTGTGAATTTTTTTCTTTTAAACGATATAGTGCCACTGCAGAATCCAATATAATAACATCAACCTCTTCTTTTTTAGATTCTATGAGGTATTCTATTTTATTTAAAGTTTCATTCTGTTCTTTAAATGTTGTGGGTTCAAATACTATTATTCTACCAGCCAAATTATCAAAATGATTTCCAGCTATCTGTTTAATCCTATCAATAGATATTCCGCCCTCAGTATCAATATAAATAACTTTTTTACCATTTTTAGCAGTTTTTACAGCTAAATTAAGTGTTATATTAGTCTTACCAGACCCCGGTGGGCCATAAAATTGAGTTAAGGTTCCTTTCTCAACACCACCCCCCATAATATGATCAATTGAACATCCTACAGGTATCTTGGCGTTTTTTTTCATATTTGATAATACATTCAAATTTATTCCTCATTTAATCTTTAGATTTTTTATAATAAATAATATTTACACTAAAAAAAAGTTACATTTCAATTTCCTTTTAGGGGCATTAGCACATTAAAAGAAATTAGACTAAAAAATTTTTCTCATTAACTCTAATAATAATTTAGTGGGATGATTAATAAATGAAACTGTAAATACTCTAAATAATATAAAAAGGTAAATCAGATCCCTTTCGCAAAATTTTTGGTTTGGAACCAGTTAGATCAATCACTGTCGAAGGTTGGGCTTTTCTTATCGGACCTGCATCAATAACCACATCAACTGCTTCCCCTAATTCCCTTAAAATATCATCAACAGATTCTAATACCTTTCCTCCAGATAAATTTGCACTGGTGGTAGTTATGGGAAATTCTCTTGATAATTCCATGCACAGAGGACTATTTGGAATCCTAACACCTATTTTTTTACTGCCTGCCGTTAAAATATCGGGTACGTGATCTTTCCTGTCTAAAATCACGGTAAATGGACCGGGCAATATTTTTTCAATAAATCTCTTTGAACTTAAATCCAGAAAAGCTATTTTATCAATTTCATCAACACTGGAAACACATACTGAAATTGGTTTACCATATTCTCTCTTTTTGATTGAATAAACCCTTCTTACTGCATCCTCATTGAAAATATTAGCGCCTATCCCATAAACCGTGTCAGTAGGATATACAATTACTCCTCCATCCCGTAATATTTCAATAAACCTTTTTATCTTATCTTTATCCGGATTTTTAGGGTTAATGCGTGTTAAATTCATATTATCATCTTTAATTAATATTATCTCTAGAATTTTAATCATTGTTTTATCAACATATATATCACTGAAACTTATAACTTACATTATGCTAAACAAATTGCGACCATATGTTAGATCATACCTTGACCCTATTGCACGAAAAATTCCTTTAAATCCAAATATTATTACTATAATTGGTTTAATTATTAGTTTAATAGCTGCTTATATGTTTGCTACTCAAAATTTAATATGGGGAGCATTTTTAATTATTTTAAGTGGATTGATGGATGTAATAGATGGTGCTGTAGCTAGAAATAAATATTCACCTACCAAATTTGGTGGAATTTTGGATTCTACAGCAGATAGGTTTGCTGATGCATTCATTATAATCGGTCTTATCTATGGAGGTTATGTTAACTGGATCTTTGGTATTCTTGCTTTACATGCCTCATTAACCGTAAGTTATGTTAGAGCAAGAGCGGAAGCAGAAGGAATAACATGTGATGTAGGAATAGCAGAACGTGCCGAACGAATTTTTATAATATTAGCTGGTGTAATTCTGACTTTATTCTTAGAAACAAACATAATTGAAATTGCAGTTATCATTGTTATGATATTAGGCTATTTCACAGTTTTACAGAGAGTATATCATTCCTGGATACAGTTAAAAAAAAACAGACTTTAAATTGAAATTAAATATAACCACTTTTTCCATTAACGATATGTCCGTACCTATGTGATAAAATGAATTATGAAGAAAGAATTAAAAAGGATATTGAATTATTTGCAAAAAATTTAAATGAAATTGAAGATATGCAATTCAATACTAAAGAAAAAGAGATTATTGAAAGAGCAATAAATTATAACACAGACACCAAATATTATCTTGAAAAAAAAGATTATTTAACCTCTTTCGGATGTATTACCTATTCTCATGGCTTACTGGATGCAATAAGGATTATGCATGATTTAATATAATTCATTCTAAAAATTATTATGAGAGAAATATCCCTTAGAAAAAATAAATCTGAAAAAATTGAATCTGCCAAATTTGATCTGAGATTTCTTCTAAATCAGGGTTATAAAAAAAAGAGTGCAATTACTTTTGTTGCTAATCGATACTTACTAAATAAAAGTCAGAGAAATTTGCTGGCAAGATCTGTTTTTTCCCTTGAAGTTTCAGAATCCAGAAAGAAAAAGAAGGTAGATCTAGAACAACTAAGAGACCAAACCGTATTAATTGATGGTTATAACGTTCTAATAACCATTGAAACTATCTGTAAAAGAAAATATGAAGACCTTGTTGTAGGTGATGATGATTTCCTGAGAGATTTAAATGCAGTATTTGGAAAATATAAATACGATCCAACTACTGAAAAAGCTTTGAAAAAGATTGTGGATATTTTATCAACGTATAAAACGGGATATGTATATTTCCTCTTTGATAAACAGGTCAGTTTCAGTGGAAAGCTAGCAGCTCTTACCAAGGAACTATTAAACTCAAATAACTTAAAAGGGGAAGCTATTCTTTCAAAAAAAGTGGATTTTGAAATAAAAAAATCATTAAAATCAGTTAATGGTATTGTTGCCACTGGTGATGGGGTTATAATTGATAAGGCAGATAAAGTGATTGATTTACCTTATTATTTAATGAAAAAAGAACTTAAAAAAAATAATAAAAAAGAAGATAATTAATCAATATTTTCAATTAGAAATAAATAAAAAAAGAAGATTAACTGCAAATCAGTCAATATCTTCAAATCTATCTTCTAATTTTTCTAATACGCCAGGCAAGGTTGTGTATTCCATTTCATCTGCTGGTAATCTGTGTGGTTCAAATGGACCGTGCCTTCTCATGTATTCAGCTACTTCTGATGCTTGATCTCTGGAACGGTCAAATGCAGGATCATCAAATAGATCCATTGGTCCAACTAGTTTTGAATCAGCAATTTGGAATCCCAAAGAAATTACCCGAGGCGGGCCGTCAAATCTAATAGGATGAGCATTTTTTTGAGAAACAGGCATTAATGGACCATTATGAGAGCCTCTCATCCATCCGCCGACTAAATGTGGGAATGAAAATGGTTCAACTACTTCTCCTGCTGCCGGGAATCCGGATTGGGCTCTTACAATTGCAACAGGGTCGTCTTTTCCAACATATCTTCCAGCCATTAAATTTAAACGTTCAGTACTTACAGAAGCAGCAATTTCATTATCATCCTTTCTGTAAATATGTTTAATTACATATCGGCTTATAGTACCTAGAAGAGCTAATAAATCATACATTTCGCCAGGACATGATAATTTAACCTTTTTATGTTCCATTACATCGAATACCTCAAATTCATACCCATTATGTAATGAAGGGTCTATTACTAAACCTGCAGTGTTGAAGGGATCTGCAAACATTCTAAACAAAGGCAGATTAAATGCTCCAGGTTCAGTTTTGTCACAGCAGAAGATGATTACAGGATCGCTGGGCCTTTCTTTGAATTCCATTTCAGCCACTCCAGGGCCCATACCTTTTATGTTACCTGAAAAGGTATCTGATAACAGATCTTGACCTGCGCCGTAAAGTTTCAATCCTCTTGCAACTTTGGTTGCTTCCTGGAATGCATTCCAAGCCAACTGATGAACTTCTTCGTTTTCTTCACCATTTCTATGAGTCATGATGAGATCTATATCATCCCCACAGTTGGTCACATGATAGTCTTCCAGAAGTCCTTCCTGCAGAGCATTATTAAGCAGTTCATCACATTTTTTAAGTAAGGCTTCATGAGCCACTACATGTCCGGCTACGCTTCCAACATCTGCTTTAATTACACTAACTGTTGTTTTCATATAAAAACACCTCCAATAAAATTGCAAAAAATTTCAAAGTATTTACAAACAACTTAATATGCAATATTATGGTTCATTCTATATTTAAGTTGAAAAACGAACAAAAACCATTTAAGTTGTCTATTTAAACTTTAACCATGTAAAAAATATGCGGTTATCAGCATATATAAGTTACTATATGATGTTACCCACGTATTTTGTGGTTAAATTTTAGAATATTAAATGCTAAAATCTCTTCCACTTATATTTAAATGAATTATATAGATTAAAAAAGGTTATAATCAAGTATTTCTTTTAAAATATTGTTTCCTTTGAATAATATATCTTTTTTAATTCATCACTCATTTCTACGTCTTCTTCTGCCTTTAATAATTTTTCAATGGTTGAATTTGTTTCTGGATAGCGGGGAACGGCAGAACAACCCCCATCTGGTTTTATTGAAATCTCATAGGTTCCAATATCTTTAGCTATTCTTTCAATTTCCACCTTATCAAAACCAATCAATGGACTTAATATGGGAACTTTGACTGAATTTCGAGTTACAACTAAATTGGGAAGGGTTTGTGAAGCAACTTGGCCTAAACTACTACCATCAACTATTGCCATAGCATTTTCTTCATGAGCAACCATTTCAGCAATTTTGTACATCCCATTTTTGCATAAAACACAAATCATTCTTTCTGGGCCGTTATCAACACAATTTTTGAGAAAATCACCATATTTCACTATATACAACTTAAATTTAACTCCAGAAGAATAACTCCTTAATTTTTCAGCAATTTTTTTAACTTTTTCAGTTGATTCAACAGATGTATAAGGTTCATTGCTAAAATGAAGAGCTATTACTTCACAACCTCTTTTCATCATCAAAAATGTGGCGGCTGGAGAGTCAATTCCACTTGAAAGCAATGAAACAACTTTTCCCTGAGTTCCAACTGGCATTCCACCTAATCCTCGAATTTTTTCATGATAGATGTAGGTTTTATCTTCTCTTACCTCCACAAAAAATTCAAAATCAGGTTTACTTAGATCAACCGGTGCATTTGTTTCAGCAATAACTACTGAACCTGCAAAAGCAGCCATTTCCTGGCTGGTAAAATCATGAACACCTACTCTTTTGCCTCGAACAGCAAATGACATCTCACTTGAAAATAAACCTTCTAAAACCAGTTTTTTCGTATAAACTGTAAGTACTTCATTTATAGAATTAAAATCAGTTCTGGAGGTAACAGCCGGGCTGAAAGATACTATTCCAGGTATTTTTTTCAAGTTTTCTATAGCCAGTTCCAGATTTGTATCGTATAAAAATATTCTTCCCTGATGAATTTCCACTTCACAATCCAATGAGGCTTTAATATTTGAAATAAGCTTTTTCTCAAATCTTCTTCTAACACGTGGACTTTTAATCCCAAGTTCTCCGTACCTTACAATTATTAATTCATGTTCCAGCATTAATTATCCTCATTAACATTTTTGTATCGAAAAATTTCCATTTTCAATGATTTTTTTAAGTTTTAATGTGATTTCTCGAGCTCTTTTAATATCAGATTGGCGACACGTTATCTGGGTTTCAATTATCTCAGCATCAATCTGGAATTTGACACTACCAGTATTCATGGTAAAGGCACCGTGCGGACATGAATAGGCACACATGCCACAGCCAAAGCATCTTTTCTTGTTAAGATAATCTTTATAAGCCATGGTAGGGCACCTTTCTTTAACCAAACAAACATCACAGTCTTGACATGTTTTTGAATGGTATGAGGGCCTCTCATCAACGTTATTCCACATAGCCCCATAATTCGTTTCCACTAAAACATTATGTCTGCCCTTAATATCAGCTATAGGTAACTTTATATCCTCATTTAATATGTAAGTGTTTTCCATGATTTTTTGGTTTAAAATAGGGATGGCTACCCCTAAACTGTTAAAAATCTCTGGGCCCGCTGCAGTTTTGAATCCTCCGATAAAATGGGGATCCATTTCATGCATATCTGCTGCCACCATCATGTTCGGTTTTTCTGGTGTACTTCGGGTTCCCTCACCGATCATTATCCCTCTGGAACCGTTTAAGAGAATGTTAGTTCCCATGCATAAAGTTTCCATGCCTGGATCGTTTTGGATTGGATTTAACTCTCCGCATCCAGAAAAAGAAATGCCCTTAAATGGACCTTCCATTTCAATGGCATTGAAAATTGACGAAACAGGTTTACTGTCTGGATTGACAAATGCTGTATAATTTTTGAAAGCCATTCTTGTCCCAATAATTTTTGCAGTACTTAGCTTGGATATATTAGTAGTTGTTTCAAATGATTTACCTTCAATAGATTCAACTTCTACATGTATATCTTTTCCATAAATTATATCTTTAAAAAGGAATCCTCCCCCATATTCAGAGTCATAAATACTGTGGGCTGTCCCATAGACCATCAAATCGACTGTTCCTAAGAGTTCGTTTGGACAAGGTCCTGGATATCCCGGTACACCGTTTAATAATATTTTATTTGCTTTTTTGAATTCCCCTGGTTCAGATACTTTCACGTGGAATATGGCAGCTGTTCCAGACATTATACCACAAGTTCCAGTTGTTACCACATCTACGTCTTCGGCTTTGGGGTTTTCTCCATCACGCACCAGCTGACTTACTTCCTCTGCAGTTAGTACTGTGGCCTCTCCAGCGGATATCTTGTGGTTAATCTCTTCAATGCTTCGAATATTCAAAATATGCCTCCAAAACATTATTTTTTTAATCTATAAACTTATTTTTATATAAATATGGTTTAAGATTAATAAAAATACTTCTATAGAAAGTGGTTGAAAAAATTAGATAATTTCTAAAAAAAGAGGATGATTTCAGTATCATTTATTTGTTAAATTATCCTGATTAGTCCTGATGAAAGAATAATGGCTTTTAATAACTCTTTAAAAATTCAATAGCCTTTTCAAGAGCTTTTTGCATTTTTTCAGTTTTAGGACCTGCTCCCTGGGCAAGTGTTGGTCTTCCTCCCCCACCTCCGCCAAGTATCTTGGCTGAATCCTTGATAATATCATTTATTCTAATTCCTTCATCAATAGCTTTTTTAGATGAGGCCCCTACAATTTTACCTTCGAGATTTCCCAGAACCACCACATCAATTTTCTGTGTTTTTTCTGTTAGATCAATGGCTATTCTCTGCAGTTCTCCCATATCTGCATCAATTATTTCAGTTAAAACATTTAAATCCCTGATTTTAACTGATTTGTCTCCAAGTCCTTCTATTTTGAGGTGTGCTATTTCATCTTTTAATTTTTTTATCTCATTTTTAAATGATTTCCATTCAGTAAAGAATCGATCACATGTTTTTGGAAGTTGTGTTGGTTCAACCTTGAAAATAGCAGAACTTTCTCTTAGGATGTCCTCATTTTTTTGCATGGATTCAACTGCTGCTTCTCCTGCAGAAAAATCAATCCGTTCTACACCATCTTGTATTCTTTCAGTCCGATTTATTTTAATTAAACCTATATCACCAGTTTCTGAAACGTGTGTACCGGCACATGCCTGTACATCCACACCCTCAATTTCTACCACCCTGATATCAGAACCTGGGACTACTCCTCCCTGATAAAGAATAAAACCGTAATTTTTCTCTGCTTCTGTCCTATCCATCCATGTGGCAGATACATAGTTATTAGCCATTACATATTTATTGGCTAAAAGTTCAATCTCCTGTATTTCATGGTTTTTTATCCTTTTATAATGGGAAAGGTCAATTCTTGATCTTTTAACACCTTTTTGTGCTCCTGCCTGCCAGATATGATCGCCCAGTACTTTTCTAGCAGCGGCAACGATTAGGTGCGTGGCTGTGTGATTTCTGGCCAGTGATATGCGTCTTTCCCAATTAATAGAACCTTTTACTGAATCACCCATAAAAGATTTCAATTTAGAGATATCTGATTCATCAACTCGGTGTAAAACAATTTTATCCTTTTTTTCAGCGTGTAATACCCGTATTTTTTCATTATTAAACTTTAAAAATCCAATATCTGATGGTTGTCCTCCACCCTCTGGATAAAATAGAGTTCTATCTAATATTACATTGTTCTCATAAAATCCTATTAACTCTGCAGTGAATTCTGTTTCATGGGGTGTGCTGTAAAATAAGAGATTGGTTTCAGGGAAATCCAGTTCTATATCTTCTTTAACTTCTTCCTGTTCTTCAGAATGCTGGTTGGCAACTAGTGTGTAAAAATTATCTGGAACATTAAGCTGGAATTTTTCTTCCTGTGAAATTTCTAAGGCAGTTTCTGGAGGGATTCCATGGGAATCATAAAGTTTTATTAACATCTCCAGAGGCATTTCATCCATATTATCTTTTTTAAGATAGTTTATGGACTTTTTAACCATACGTTTGCCTTTAGATATGGTTTTTAGATATCTTTTATCCTCTAATTCGATGATATTGTGTATGTGATCCTGATGATGTTTGATTGCTGGATAAGTTTGAGATAGAAAATCAAGTTGAATCTTCATTATATCTGACAGAGATCTTGAAAGATTCAAATCTTTTATAAAACGGATGGAACGTCTAAGAACCAGTCTTGCTAGATACCCCTCTTTAACATTGGAAGGTATGACTCCATCTGCCAGCATGAACGCTAAACATCGGGTATGATCAGCAATTACGTAAATTGCTTCCATTGGTTTAGTGGATTTTTCAAGATCACTTAATGATAATCCCAGTCTTTCTGCTACCCTCATCCGAAGGGTTCTAAGGTCAGCAAAAGTTTCTATATCCATCATTCCTGCTACACGAGCATTTTCAGCTAATATGTGTTCATCAACTTCAACATTAGCTAAATCCTTTAGCTGATCTATAACTGGTCCAAATGATGCATCATAAGCAGTTGGTGTTCCCTGGGAGATCCAGGCGAATCTCTCTAAACCGTAACCTGTATCAACAATTTTAAGTGGGATTTCTTTATATTCGTTGTTGGGAAGTGTTTTGTATTTAATGAAAACTAGTGTGGCCAGTTCAACTCCTCTTACACATACTTCATAACAGGGCCCGGCATTTCCTCCACCTTCCCACCATGACTCTATAAAGGTTATCTCAGACGGATCTATTCCCACATATTTTATAAAGTCGTGGCAATATTTTATAGTTTCGTCTTCCCAGTAAATATTGTTATCTTTAGAATTAAATGCGTGATGTCCCCCCATGGTAAAACATGTCATGTGTCTACCGGTTCGACCCACATTATCAACATCATTGAGTCTTATGGAAGGTTGTGCTACTACTAAGGGGTTTGCAGGAGGTTCTACCATGCCTGATGTTACCCATGGTTGAAAGTTATATATTGATGCCCCTACTAAAAAGACGTCGTCTCTCCACCTTTTTGCAAGAACTGGATATCTTTCTATGGGTGTGTGGGAATTTTTTTTGAAAAAATCAATAAAAGTTTTCTGAATACGTGTGAGATCGTATTTATTCTGGGTTGCAGGATTTCCTATGAATTCATACTTATCACAGGGAGCGTCTCCACATGTATTTCTATCTTCAATAGACCAAAATTCGTTTCCACATGTTACACAAGTTTTTTTTTTAAATCCTAATTCTTCAAGTTGGTGAGACATGTTAATCATTAAAATATTTGTTATTAATATTAGTTTGCAATTTAGTAATTATAATTTGCTTATAATTAATATAAATTGTTGAAATATGTAAAAAATAAATAAAAAATTAATAAAAGTCATATATGCTTAATATTAGCATAATACGACTTATAGGTGAAGAATTTAACCGAATAGGGCTCCGAGCCCTGCTGCTGCTTCTTCTTCTTTTTCTTCTTCAGATTCTTCTTCTTCCTCTTCTTCAGCTTTTTCTTCAGCTGCTGGAGCTGCTGCTGCTGCTGCAGGTGCGGCTGCTGCTACAGCTGTTTTTTCCATAGCTTCTTCTATATCCACTTCTTCTAGTGCTGCAATTAGTGCTTTTATTCTTGCGTCATCAGCTTCAGAACCTGCTGCTTCAAGGACCTTTTTAACGTTTTCTTCATTTATTTCTTGACCGGTTGTGTGCAATAACATTGCTGTGTATATATATTCCATATGATCACCTCAAATTTCTTCATCAATTTAAATGCTTTTATATACAATTTATTGACAATTATGCCAATTTTACGATTTAATTATCTAATTTAATTATTAATATTATCCAAACAGAGCTCCAAGCCCTGCTGCTGCATCTTCTTCTTTATCTTCTTCTTCGTCTTCTTCGTCTTCAGGTTTTTCTTCAGGTTTTTCTTCTACAACTTCAACCTTCTTAGCACTTGATTTTAATTTTTGTAAAAGTTCATCATCAACTGCAGATTCATCTACACCTGAAATTTCTGATGCCAATGCTAACATCTGTGAATAAGCCTTGGACAGCAAAGTATCCGAAGTTTTGGATGTTAATATTGATGCATTTATTGCCAGATTCATAGATTTGGCAGCTGCATTTTGTATAATAATTGGCATGGATTCTTTGGTGTAAATTAATGCATTTACTGATAGATTTAATGCTTGAGAGAAGGCTGTTTGAATATCAGAAAGAGTTTTTTCTTCGTCAATGGTTAACAAATCTGAAGTATATACTGTTTGATTTTCATAAGCAGCTACTAAGTCAATTCCAACTTCCATAGGGAAAATTTCAAGTCTTGCAAGAATACTCGCTACTTTTGCTGGAATTTGTTCTCCCTCTTCAACAATAGTTTTATCTTTAGTTATAACAATTTTACCCTTATCAATTTTGGCAGGGATGCCTATTTGTTGAAGTTCACCAAGTATAGGTCCTGGTTTAAATGCAGTATCACCCTTAGGCACTACAATATCAGATGGAGCTATGCTTCCTGCTCTGGCAGGTGCTGGAGTTTTACTAGCCTCTAAAATTTTGTAGAGTTTGAAAGGATTCATGCTAGTAAATACCATTGCTGGTTGTCCTTCCATGTGATCCTTTAGGTCATTAATATTGGACTTATCTTTATCAGATTCCTCTAAAGCCAAGCTCATTAATGTCTTACGGGACATTTTGATGGTTGCATTACCTTTTAAGTTTTGTCGCATTTTTTGAAGTTGGGGAGCAGGAATATCTGCTAAATTAGCCATACCTATAACTTCGTAATTATTTATTAACTCTTTAAGGTTTTTGACTTCTTCTTTCTTCCAACTAGCTACATGAGGCATTAGATCACCTTCACTACTGGACCCATGGTTGTTTTTACATACATGGATTTTATTTGATTTCTTCCTTTCTCCAGTTTCTGGTCTAATATACCAAGCACAGCTTCTACATTCTCGGCAATCATCTCATCGTCCATATCTTGAGTACCAACAATTGCTTGAATAAGAGGTTGATCTTTTATTCTCACTTTAATAGTGTTTTTAAGTCTTCCAATTATTGGATCTGGTTTTATGGTGGCCGGTACTGGTTTTGGCATTTTCTTTCTAGGTCCTAGAACCGGTCCTAAAAATCTACCTACCAGCGGCATCATATCGGCTTGGGCAACAAAAAAGTTGTAACTATTAGCCATCTTCTTTGCTTCTTTTCTATTTTTTCCCAGATCTTCTAATTCTGCTTTACTTATTATAAGATCTGCGCCGGCACTTTCAGCCTGGACAGCCAAGTCCCCATCTGCTATAAAAGCAATTTTGACGTCTTTTCCACGTCCATTTGGTAGAGAAACTTCTTCGTCAATACGATTTTCTGGTTTTTTGACGTCTAAGTCCTTGATGTTTATTACCACATCTACAGACTGTGTGAAGTTTCTCGGCTTGGCTTGTTCCTTGGCCTTCTTCACCGCTTCCATTATCTCTTGTTTCATTAAAATTCCTCCATGAACTTTTAAATAAAAAGTTCATCATAAATTTGATAAAGAATTTAAAGGTTATAAAGGCGTTTAGCCTTGTAATATATCGTCGTATACGCCTTCATCAATTTCAGTTTGCACTTCTCTTGGATCCTTTCCATTAACAGTTATGCCCATGCTTACACAGGTACCTATTATTTCCTTGGCAGCATGTTTATAATCATTTGCCAGTAACGAGTCAAATTTCATTCTAGAAATTTTGAGTGCTTGTTCAACGGAAAGATCAGCTACTTTATCTAGTCCAGGATCTTGTGAACCTTTTTCGATTTTTAGCTCATCCATTATAAGTGCAGTGGTTGGTGGGGTACCTACTTCTACTTCAAATTCTTTGGTACCAGTGTCAACTATAATTTTAACTGGAACTTTCATTCCTCCAAAATCCCCAGTTTTTGTGTTTATAGCTTCAACGACTTGCATCATATTGATTCCTAACGGACCAATTGCAGGACCTAATGGTGGACCTGGTGTGGCTTTTCCACCTTCTACTAGAATCTCTACTGTCTCTTTAGCCATTAGTCAGCCTCCTTTTGTATTATTCTAATTTGATCACCTTTAACGGTAACAGGAATTGGAACAGCAGCTTCAATTAGTTCTAAAACTACTTCCTCACGGGATTCATCAATTCTTACTACTTTTGCTTTTTCTCCTTTAAATGGACCAGAAATAAGTTCTACAATACTTCCTTTTTGTATAGAAGCAAGTATAGGTTCTGGTTTCAAAAAGGTTTTTATTTCCTCAAAGGTTATCATGCCCTCAACAGCCCCCCTAATATTCGGGACCTTTAAGGCAGGGTTTTGCATGTCTAATTTTGAGGAAGATTCAACTAAAATGTATCCTCTGAGGGTTTCTGGAACTAAAATAGAATTTACTTCAATTCCACTGTTTTTAACATTTCTTGCAACCATTCTTGCAACATTTTTCTCTTGCCCTACAAGAGTTCTTATTGCATATATTAAGTTATCACTATCTTCCATTAACCACACGACCTTATAAAATTTCATAGGTTTTTGGGTTTTACTTGAAAAAATTACTAACAATTTAAGTCATATTATTAAATTACAATAAAACTTTAATTAAGTATAAATTTCAATTAAAAACGTTTATTTTGTGAAATTAAGCTAATTAAAATCATTAAATAAATTTTCACATATATTTGAAGTTCATTGTTATTACGCCCCTAATAATTGGGCACCTAAATTTATTATAAAACCTATAACACCTATAATAATTATTCCAATGCCAGTAACTTTGGCTACATTAATAAATTCTTCTCTATCTGGTTTCTTAGATACATGTAGAACTCTTCTACATTCTTTAATAAAATTGATAATAGATGCTTTTAAATTGCCTAAATTCATGAAAATCCCTACTTTGATAATAGTAAAAATAAGGAATAAAAAAATCTACTTTTTAGATTGTATTAGTTTGTTATCACTAGGGATTTATAAACCTTTTCATTTGGCAACATAGATAGTGATAACTAAGCTTAAAAAAGTACCATTTGTGGCACTACTTATTAACCAAAGTATCTTAATCGACAAAAGAATGATTGTTCAGAATATTTACTTTTTAAACAAAAATTTAAAGATTTTTGATTAAAAAACACCATCTATAAATTCTTCTAATGAAGATTCGTCTGCGGATTCTTTTTCTCTTTCAGCTATATATTCGCGTTCAGCAGGTGTACCGAATATATGCGGAGATCTAACTCCTGCAACGACAATGGTGGTTCTGATAACATTCTGAAGATCTTCTTGTATTTGAGCTCCCCAAATTATATTGGAGTCAGGATCAAGTTCATCGGCTACTATTTGAACAATCTTTTCAGCTTCATGCAGTGTCAGGTCAGAACTTCCAGATATATTTATCAATGCACCTTTAGCATTGGAAATATCCAGATCTAGTAATGGACTGTTTAAAGCTTCGTGCACAGATTCTATTGCGCGATCTCCGGATTCGGATTCGCCCATTCCAATCATTGCCATCCCAGAGCCTTTCATAATACTTCTTATGTCCGCAAAGTCCAAACTGACAAGACCGGGTTTAGTTATAAGCTCAGTTATTCCCTTAACCGCTCTTCCCAGAAGTTCGTCTGCTACCATGAAGGCTTTGTTTAATGGCAGATTTGGAGCAACTTCAAGTAACTTGTCGTTAGGTATAACTATTACTGTGTCCGCTGCACTTTGAAGTTTTTCAAGACCTCTTTCGGCATTTTCTCTTCTTTTAAGTCCTTCTGCACTGAAAGGCATAGTTGCAACCGCTATAGTCAATGCACCTGCTTTTTTAGCCAGTTTTGAAATAACTGGAGCAGAACCTGTTCCAGTTCCACCACCTAATCCACAGGTGACAAAAACCATGTCAGCCCCATCTAATTTAGATCTTATTTCATCTTCACTTTCTTCTGCACTTTCTTCGCCTACTTCCGGCACGCCTCCAGCACCGAGGCCGCCGCATGTTTTTTTACCGATCAATAACTTCCTGTTCGAATTTGAATAAAAGAGATCTTGTGCATCAGTGTTTATGGCTACTGTGTTTGCTCCTTCTATTCCAATGTCGGTAAGCCTCGAAACAGTGTTGTTTCCAGCTCCTCCGGCACCTACTACAAATATCTTTGCTCTACTTCTATCTATGATCTCTCTAAGGTCTTCGTCGATTTCCGTGTCATTATGTTTGGGATGTGATCTATCCGTTCTGTTTTCAGATTCTTTTATGGCATCGTTTATGAATTTCAATTACTACCCCCACATCAATCTATGGAATGTGTTATTGTACTAACTTATATTTAAAAGCAACGGTTGTTATATGACAATTCTTTATCATTGCCACAAATTTTTATCCTTATGCATATAAAATTGTGATTTTTGTTAACCATTGGAAGTTGAAATATGATCACCTTCAGTTGAAAAAAATATCTCACAAAAGTTTTGTAAATGGTCTAAGGTCTGGGCATTGCAATTATTTCATGAATCCTTATATCAAAAACGTTAGTCATGTGAGCTGGTGTCAAAACTATGGCTGCATCGGCCCCTTTACCAGTTCCACCAATTGCAATAATCTCAGAATCCATTGGAATTAATCCTGCGTCTGCTGCCATAATACTAATCTCTACACCAACCTTGACTCCTTGAGAAAACATTCTAAGGGTTGCGGCTATTATTTCTACGGGCGTTATGCCCCCAAACTTGTTTGATATTCCTCTACCAACACCACTCAAAGCATGAGACCCAGTGTAACTTATTATTCCTTTTTCTTTAAGTTTTTTTTCAACTTCTGAGTCTAATTCCAGTTCACCTTTCTTTTTGAATCCGGCATGATGAGTAATGCTCACTATATCTACATCATCAATTTTTTCAGCCAGTTTCATAGCAGTTTCCCCAGAAACGGAAGCAACAACTATCTTATCTATTCCTAACTCTTCTTTTCGAATTTTAACTAAATCTAACAATTTATCTGTATTTTCTTTACCGGGATTTTCAAAATAATAAATGGATTTTTTCATTCAAAACACCTGCCCGCTTTATATCAATTTTAAGAGGACTATTGGAAGGATAAATTTTCCAATAAGTTATGTTTAGCTATTATTTATAGTAACATTTATCTAATTAAGATGTGTATTATTAACAATATTAATTCACTTTTAAAAAGTTTTGAATATAAAATTAAAAAGCATGAGAAAAACTTTAGAAATAATTTAAATGGATATCATAACAACGATATATTCTTAACTGATTCTGTTAAAAAATTAAATCCAAATTTCAAAATAGTGCTGATAATACTTTTAAATGCTTCAACTGCAAAAAAATTCCGGTAAGTAAATATTGTATTAAAGTAAATAATATTATTCCATATTTTTCTATACTATTAATATTATAATAAATGACAAAAATATAAAAGGAAATAATGATCACATAGGTGATGAAATGAAAGCTTTTAATTTTCTTACACCAGAACGTGTGAAAAAACCCCGCACAAATGGAACTACAATGATGTTAGATAAGGGTATGGGGTTGAATACAGCAGAAGATCTTATGGAGATTTCTGGTGAATACGTTGACTTTGCAAAATTTGGATGGGGAACTATAACCATCCACGACAGAGAAATTATTAAAAATAAAGTTGAAATGTACCTCGGCCATGATATTAAACCATACCCTGGTGGAACTTTATTTGAACTGGCTTATATTAACAATAAAGTTGAAGAATATTTACAAGAAGCTGACAAACTTGGATTTGATACTTTAGAAATATCAGATGGTTCTACAGAAATACCACTAGATGAAAGGAGAAATATTATTAGCAATATAAAAGAACAAGGCTTTTTCGTTATAAGTGAAGTTGGTAAAAAGAATCCTGAAGAAGATCACAAAATAGACACCCTTGAGAGAACCCGGCTGATAAATTTTGATCTGGAATCCGGCGCAGATAAAGTATTAATTGAAGCCCGTGAAAGTGGTAAAGGTATCGGAATATTCGATGATGATGGAAATGTTAAAGAGGATGAAGTGGATTTATTAATTAAAAATTTAGATGTTAAGAATATTATATGGGAAGCTCCCCAAAAAAATCAACAAGTATATTTCATCTTGAAATTTGGAGGGAATGTGAATCTTGGTAACATTCCCCCAGAAGAAATTACTGCCCTTGAAACCATGCGCCGTGGTTTAAGAGGGGATACTTTAGGAAAGGTGAATCTTTAATGATAAATAAAATAACTATTATCGGTGGCTATGATAAGCAAGGCAACAAAGAGCCTGTAGATGATATCACAATCCGTAGAGGAGAAATTTTCGGAGTTGTAGGTCCTACCGGCAGTGGTAAAAGTTCTTTGATCGGAGATATTGAACAGTTAGCACAGTGCGATACATTCTCTAAAAGAAAAATCTTAGTAAATGATGAAGAACCCAGCTACGAAGATAGAACTAATCCCCGAAAGAAGATGGTTGCCCAACTATCACAGAACATGAATTTTTTAGCAGATATGTCAGTAGGGGACTTTTTAAACCTCCATGCTAAGTGTAGAGGAGCCAGTGACAAGTGTGTTAACTCAGTTATCAATCTGGCCAATACACTGACTGGTGAACCAATAAAAAAAGAACACGAACTTACAATTTTAAGTGGGGGACAATCCAGAGCTTTAATGGTGGCAGATGTTGCCATTATCAGTGATTCGCCCATTGTACTTATTGACGAAATTGAAAATGCTGGAATAAGGAAACACGACGCATTAAAAGTTCTCTCAGGACATGGAAAAATAGTTATGGTGGTAACCCACGACCCTGTCCTTGCACTCATGACAGATAAAAGAATAGTCATGAAAAGTGGAGGTATGCAGAAGGTGGTAAGCACCACACCCCATGAAAAGAAAATATCCAAACAACTTAACAAGATAGACGAGTTAATGTTGAGTTTAAGAGAAAAGGTAAGAAATGGGGAATTAGTGGAGGATATAAAGTTAAATCTAGAATGTTAATTTTCACCATCCTCTTTTAATTTACGTATACAATTAATAAATTTAAATAATTTATTTTACTAATTCTAATTATTCAAAGTAGTAACAAAATATCTAAACTTTTTAGAAACATAATAAGAAAATAATAAGAAAAATATTGGAACAAGTGGAATCATGAGAATGGTAATTGTTGCTGGAACTCCCGGTTCTGGTAAAACAGCGGTTTTAATACACGCTTTAAAAAGCCTTAAAGTTATGGATTTGAAATCATCAGTGGTTAAGATTGACTGTTTATATACTGATGATGATCAAAAATTTGCTAAAATAGGTGTTCCCACTAAAATAGGTCTTTCCATGGATATGTGTCCTGATCACTATGCCATATATAATATAGAGGACATGATTAGTTGGGCTGAGGAAAATGAATCTGATTTTTTAGTAGTTGAAACAGCAGGACTATGTCATCGTTGCGCACCCTACACCATGAACTGTTTAGGTGTATGTGTAATAGATGCAACAAGCGGCCCTAACACCCCCCTTAAAGTAGGGCCATTCCTTAGTACAGCCGATATAGCGGTTATCACCAAAGGAGACATGATATCTCAAGCAGAAAGGGAAATCTTCCGAGAAAGAGTCTACGAAGTAAATCCTAATTGTAAAATCATTGAAGCTAATGGTTTAAGTGGTCAGGGATGTATGGAACTGGCTGAAGAAATGACTAAGTCAAAAGAAGTATCCCTTGATGATGAAGAATTAAGGCATTCTGCCCCTCTTGCTGTTTGTACACTCTGTGTCGGCGAAACCAAAGTGAACAAAAAATATCACCGAGGAATATTAAGAAGAATAGATGGTTTTCAGGGCTATGAAGGCGAATAAGAGGTAATAACTGATGAAAGATAAATCCAAAAATGTTGATCATAAAGAAACCATCATAAAATTACTACCTGGCTACAACTGTGGAATATGCGGTTATGCACGTTGTGACGAATTTGCCAGTGCACTTTTAAAGAAACGTACATCAGTTGAATCATGCCACTTCATGTTTCAGGAAATATTTAATGATAATCTGAAACAATTAGAAAAATTATTAAAAAAAGAAAACATCATTCCAGAAGATGAAAAGATTGTGGGAGTTTTAGATGGCTATGAAGCCGATTTCATCTTAGAACCCCTTCCTGAAGAACATTCCTGTAGGGAAATTTTATACCCCTTTACCAGGGAAGAGTTAAAAAAAGGAGATATAATACGATATCGACCTTTAGGATGCCCAATCACACATTTTGCAGAGATACTTGATGAAAATCACGGATTAATCACTGTACATATTGTGGGACCTTGTCACCGTTTAGATAATGAAAATTTTGAATTTCAAGACGTAGGGGTGTGTATGGTGGGAGGATTTGAAGGGATTATAGAAGGAAAAGTCCCAGCAGTGGGAGAAACTGTCCGATTCCTTCCTAAACACTGTATGATGCAAAAGGTTCATTCTGGAGTAGTAGTACAAATTGAAGGAAAAAAGATTATTATCGAGGGAATAGACCTAAAGGTATGGGCACCCCCAATTAAAGGATGAAGTACTCTTCTGCATATAGACCCTGATTAAAATTTTTATATTTAAAATTTTTTCTAAAGATTATGCCAATTGAAAAAATGGATAATTCTCAATATACAATAATTCCTGTTAAAACAGGTTACATAAAACCAAATGAACCTTTTGACGTGATTATTGAGAAATGCCTAAATTTAGTTGAAGAAGGAGATTTTCTGGTAATATCTGAGACTCCCATTGCCATCTCCCAAGGCAGAATAGTAGACGAATCAAAATTTGAACCATCTTTTAAAGCTTATCTATTGGCAGATCTATGGTCAAAATATGTGTGGGGCTACTTTTTAGGACCATTACTTGGAATTAAAAAGAGAACCATTAATAATTTAAAAAAATTACCCAAAGCAGCACGATATCATAAACAAGTTGTTCTTGAGTATTATGGATTAAAACATGCTCTTAAACCTGCTTCAGAAGCAGGTATCGATCTTAGCAATGCCCCTGGAAGTTACGTTTCACTTTTACCCTGTGATCCTCAAGGTGTTGTAGAAAAAATAGCCAGAACAATTGAAGATAGGACCAGCAAAAAAGTTATTTCCATGATAATTGACACTGACGCCACTTATGAATTAAAAGGGATGAAATTCACATCACTGCCCTTAGCTGTCCCCGGCATTAAATGTGACATGGGCGTGTACGGATATTTGCTGGGAAGAATTGGAAAAATAGTAGGCCCTACAGTTTTAGCAGTTTCAACAACAATAAAAACAGATGCAGCTTTAGAAATTGGAAAAATTGTTGAAGATTATCAAAAAGAAAACAAAAATAGTATGGAAACTGTATACGATATGAAAGATACTTTTAAGAAAGATGTTGATGAAATAACCATTGAAATGTTGGATTCAATTCAACATACGCCTGCAGTCATTGTTAGGAAGCTTTAAAAACCCGTCTAAGATGTTTTCATTTTATTAATATTACTTTTAAAAAAATATAAATAACATAAAGTTAATAACAAAGATTACATAAATATAGTGAAAGTTTTCCCATACATATTAAATTTGATATTTTTTGTGGATAAAATAGGGTTATAATCAAAAAAAGACTGAAATAGATACGACTATTGCAAAAAACTATTCAGTTATAGTCATTAAATCCTGAGATAATATCCATCAGATAAATTCAAATAACATTGTTATATCTCTTTATTACAATTTTATTGCTAATAGTGTTACAATGTTATCAAAAGGAGGAAGTGACATGCTTAAAGATCCTTTAGTTCTCGAACTGCTCAATGAAATCATTCAGGAAGAAGATGAAGGCAGTATCTCTGTTGTGGAGTGCTTGGTAGATGGTAAGGTTACCGACGAAGAAATAGCCGAAGAAACTGAATTAAGATTAAATATTGTTAGAAGAATTTTATACAAATTATATGATGCTGGAATTGCCAGTTATAAACGAAGTAAAGATCCAGAAACACAGTGGTATACTTATAGCTGGAAATTCGAACAGGACAAAATCATTGACATGATCAAAAGTAAACATGAAGAAGTTCTCAAAGAACTTAGAGAATGTTTAAAATACGAAGAAAACAACATATTCTTTGAATGTAAAACTAATAACTGTCGGTGCAGCTTTGAAGAAGCTTCAGAAAATAATTTCGTATGCCCCGAATGCGGAAACGAACTGGAATATAAAGACAATTCTGTATTCATTAATAAATTAAAAGAAGAGATTAATTTTTATGAAAGTGATAACCTTTCAATTAGCTTTGAAGGTTCAAGTCAAAATTCTAAATAAATTTTAAGAGTTTAAGACTCCAAATTTATTTAAATCCCATATTAAACTACTAATTTTTGAAAATAACTTTTTTTAGGAGAAATTGTTTGAGTCTGGAACTTTTAAGACAGTTTAATTGTTCTCTACCAGTTATTGAACATAGCAAAGCCGTGGCTTGGAAAGCCTTGGAAATTTCGAAAAAATTTCCGGTTGATACTGTTTTAGTGAAAAATGGTGCGCTTCTACATGATATAGGTCGTGGAAAAACTCATGGCATTGAACATGCTATAATGGGTGCTGAAATTTTGAAAGATTTGGGATTTTCCACAGAAATAGTAAATATTGTGGAAAGACATATAGGGGCAGGCATACCTTTGAAAGAAGCTGAAAGTCTGGGTTTACCCCCAAAAGATTATCTACCTGAAACACTGGAAGAAAAAATTGTGGCCCATGCAGACAACCTTATAAATGGTGTAGATGAGGTTCATATCGATTTTGTAATTGATAAATGGAGAACCAACATGGGAAATAGTCATCCCTCTATTGGAAGATTGATTGATTTGCACCGAGCAATAATTGATAAGAATTATCAAGTTCAATAACTATTAACTTCGTTTTATATAATTAATAAAAAAATTAAATTATACAAATCTTTTTTACTTTTACTGGTAATTTACTATCTTTACAATATTCAAATACATGTCCACAATTATCACATTTGATTATGCCCATATCTCCTTGTGGTATATGTTGAATGTAAAAGGCATCTGCATTTGATCTAGAATTTCTTCTTCGGGATATTTTTTTATCTTTACATCCGCATTCCGGACAATTTTGGTTTAGATATTCAGCCTTCATTAAATCCCCCATGGTTTTTAATTTATAATAATTATTCGTATAACTACGAATATAATTATGTGCATTACAATATTTAAATGTTTCTCATATTGATCACAAAATTTTACTAAAAATGTTAGATCTACATTTTGTTAAATGGACAAAATATTCACAGACAACTATACAATTTATTCAGAGTTAAAAAGCCACCGCCAAGTTAAAAAACACAAAAATAGACATTCAGTCCATTTTTAAAATGGTTTCAAATGTATTTCAAAGAAAAACCCAAATACACACATCAGATTCCTCCAATTCAATTACAACAATCATATCCAGCTAAAAAAAGCACTGCTCACCCTATTACAAATATGAATACATCTCAAATTTTCTTTCTTTATTTTAAAATTAATTTCCTAATGAAATCCAAAAATTTGATATTACATTTTAACCAATATTAATATGGGGTTAAAAATGACGAAAGTAGAATTTAATATGGAAAATCTTAAAAAATGCGTCTGCCGCGACTGTCCAGTTCAAGAAAACAGCGCATGTGCCGGTGCCAAAAAGAAGATGCTACAGGAAAAAATGGAAGAAATGGTGGAAAAGGGAATGATGCCTGATCCAGAAGCTGTTCCTGGAGTTTACTGCGCCGCCGGACCCGCCATATGCAGCGATTTGGACTTTGAAAAGATGTGTATGTGTGCAACTTGTCCAGTATGGCAAGAACAAGATCTTGCTGATGGTATGCCCATGGGATACTATTGTAGAGATGGACCAGCCCAATAAAAATTCCACTGGACCATTAAAACCAATTTATTTTTAAAAAATTTGTTAGATTATAGAATATTAAATATGTTGGTGGTCTTTTCATGGCAAAATATAGGTGCACTGTCTGTAATTACGTGTTTGACGAAGAATTAGAAGGATTTGATTTTTCCAATCTACCAGAGGACTGGAGATGTCCAGTTTGCAATTCTCCAAAAAATGTGTTTGTTTTAATGGATGAAGGAGAAAAAGTAAAAATCGAAGGTTCAACTGTTTCTGATGTTATGGTTCAACAAATGGCAGAGTGGGGAGTCAAGTACGTTTTTGGTATTCCTGGAACATCTTCTCTGGGAGTAAGTGATGCAATCCGTAAAAATGATTCTATAAAATACATCCAAGTAAGGCATGAACAAACTGCCGCTTTCATGGCATCTGCTTATGGAAAACTCACTGGAAACATTGCTGCATGTTTAACGGTGGCAGGTCCTGGTGCAACTAATCTTGCAACTGGACTTTATGATGCAAAACTGGATCATTCACCACTATTGGCCCTTACCGGTCAGGTGAAAAGGCAGTTAATTGGTCCGGGATCCTTCCAAGAAATTGACCAGCACTCCTTTTTTGAACCAATATCAGTATTTAATAAAACTTTAATGTCAGAAGATCAAACCACCACCCTCACCAGCCTGGCTATCAAGCATGCCATTTTAAAAAAAGGAGTGTCACACATAGGTATCCCTAATGACGTCCAAAAACTACCATATAATACTGATTTAATTCCTTTCGAAGGTAACATGCCCAATATGGCCGTTTCAATATCCAAATCTCTTTTGATAAAGGCAGCTAGAATCGTTGATGATTCAAAAAGACCGGTTATAATTGCTGGTTTTGGAGCCATGAACCAAGGCGAAAAACTGCTTAAATTGGCTCAAAAGATTGATTCACCTATTGTAACTACCTTTAGAGGAAAAGGTGTTGTAAACGAATATGATGATCTTTATGTGGGAAGTCATGGAACCATTGGCTCTACTGCTGCTACCCAACTGGTTAGAGACTCCGACTTATTAATTGTAATTGGATCTTCCTTCTCTGAAATGACCCAGATACCTGAAAAAAGAACTATTCAGATAGATATAGATCCAAATATGATCGCCCGTAAGTATCCAGTTGAAATAGGTCTTTTAGGTAACAGTTCCCAGTTAATACCCGAATTATTATCATTGGTTGATGAAAAAAACAATGCAGAATATCTAAACGAAATAAAAAGACTTAAAAAGGAATGGTTTGATCTTTTAGATGAAGAAATCGATGAAACAAAAAAACCCATACGCCCTCAGTATATAATAAACGTTTTAAACGAAAAAATTGACCCTGATGCAATTATAACCCTGGATGTAGGGGAGAATTCCTGGTGGTTTGGCCGTAATTTCTGGATGAAATCCACCCAGAAAATGGTTATGTCTGGTTATTTAGCCTCAATGGGTTTTGGACTGCCTGCTGCTCTTGCTGCACAAATAACATATCCGGATAGACAAGTTATATGTATTACTGGTGACGGGGGATTTTCCATGGTTATGGGAGATTTCATTACTGCAGTTAAATATGAACTACCAGTCAAGGTATTTTTATTCAATAACAAACAACTGGCCATGATAATGCAGGAACAGATGGTGGAAAATTATCCCAACTACCAGACCAGACTTTACAATTGTAACTTCGCTGATTACGCCAAAAACTGTGGAGGCCTTGGAATTAAAGTTACAGAACCTGATAAATTGCCTGAAGCTGTTGAAAAAGCACTTTCATCATCTGATCCAGTCATTGTAGATATTGATACAGATCCTAAGCGTTTTTTATAACATTCAAAAATAATGGGAATTATACTAACTAAAATTTCCCAGTAAAACTACATATTATTTTAAAATAACAGCAAAGGTATAATTTCCAAAAAATTAACTTTATATAAGCTATTCAGTTTGCATAATCCATGTAAAAATAGGGATGGTACAAAATATGGTTAAAGTTGATGATACAAAAGAAAATCGGGAAAAATGTTTATGTAATAGCTGTCCCAGCTATCCCCGTAACTGTGACGGAGAAATTCTATATTGTTCTCTTGGTAAAAGCTGTGTTGATGTTCACGAGAATGGATGCATATGTTACATGTGCCCCGTATACTTTGAAAACAAATTAGATGGACTCTACTATTGTGATAAAGAAGTGGTAGGAGAAAGCAAGACATTAATGCGTAAAAAAAAGTCAGATGAAAGCAAATCCTTCTACCAATCAATGGTGGATATTAAAGATATGAGTAATGCTGGAGAAAGTGTTGTTAGATCCATGGGGTCAACAAAGAAAATGCCTTTCAACTGGGATGATCTTCATTTAATACCGGCGCAGGTTTTTAAAATCCCTTTAAATCATGATGAGAATGTTAAAACAGAAATTATTATTGGACCGAAAGCTGAAAATCCTCTTAAAGTATCATCACCCATATTAATATCTGGTCTAAGTTTTGGTGCTGTTTCCAGAAAAGTTAGAATGATTATTGCCCATACTGCAGCAGATCTAGGAATTGGTTTCAATTCTGGAGAGGGAGGAGTACTAGAAGAAGAACTTAAAACAGCCTCTGAACATATTATAGTGCAGTATTCAACTGGAAGATTTGGAATAGATGATGAAAAACTTAAAAAGGCGGCTGCAATTGAATTAAGGTTTGGACAAGGTGCTTATCCAGGCAAAGGTAGTTATTTGCCGGCCAGTAAAATTACCCCGGAAATTGCTAAGATCCGAGGTCTGCAAGCTGCTGAAGCTGCTTATTCCCCGGCCTGCCATCCAGATATATTAAATTCAGAGGATATTAAAAAGAAAGTTACTGAACTGCGCAGAATTTCTTCCAACGTACCAATTGGCGCAAAGATAGGCTGTGGAAATATAGAAAAAGATGTTGAAGTTCTCGTAGATTCGGAAGTTGATTTTATTGCTATTGATGGGTTTGGTGGAGGAACCGGTGCAACCAATCTTTTTGTAAGAGAAAATGTTGGAATTCCACTTATTGCTGCGCTTCCTAGAGCATATAATACCTTAAATGAAATGGATGTTAAGGATGATATCTCTCTTATAGCTGGTGGGGGCCTTAGAAACTCTGCTGATTTTGCTAAATGTCTGGCTATGGGTGCTGATGCTGTCTATATCGGAACTTCAGCATTAATTGCCATAAACTGTGAGCAGTTTAGAATTTGTTATACTGGAAAATGTCCCACTGGAATAACTACTCAAAGTCCTTCCCTACTCAATCAATTAAATATTGAAGAAGGAATTAAAAAACTATCTAATTTTATTAGAGTCTCAAATGAAGAATTAGCGAGTTTTACCCATATTGTTGGAAAGAATGACATAAGTGAACTTAACCAGGACGATCTTGTATCCTTAAACAAAGATTTAGCCACTCTTACTGGGGTTAAATGGTTAGATGGACAATAATGTACTAAAATATAGTATTTTGAGAAATAATTACTATTTAACTATTATTAAAATTTAGCTGCAAGTAATTTTATATATAATTCTGTTTATAGATTATAAAGAGTCATTATGAAATTAAATAATTCCCAAAAAGAGCCTAAAACTGTTCCCAAAGTTCCTATTTACTTTCAGGAAACAGGAAAAATTGAACTGGTTGAAAAGGTAATAAAATCTGATGAGGAATGGGAAAAATTGCTTACCCCAGAACAGTTCGATGTTGCCCGTAAAAAAGGAACTGAACTGGCCTTTACTGGCAAATATCACGACTGCCATGAAAAGGGCCTATATCAATGTGTGTGCTGCAGTACTGATCTATTCAGTTCAGAGACCAAATTTGATTCTGGAACTGGTTGGCCTAGTTTCTGGGCACCTGTAGCTGAAGAAAATGTTACATTAAAAAGGGATACCAGCCATTTTATGATACGTACCGAAGTACTGTGTAGTAGATGTGATGCCCACTTGGGCCATGTATTTGATGACGGTCCGCCGCCTACCAATAAGCGGTACTGTATGAATTCGGCTTCATTAAAATTTATTAAAGAATAGTTTAAACTCTAATTTTAATAAAAACCCTTTATAATGGGAAATATTGTATTAATTTTAACTAAAATTATAAAAAAATTCGGTTATATTAACTATAATTATAAAAAAATATTCAATTATAATAATCTATTGAGGAGAAAATAATGAAAGTTTTAGGAATTACAGAAGAATCCTTATTTCGACCAGAAGCAGTTAGATGGCGAAATAGAATGAAACTTTTAGAACCTCTGGGAGAGGTGATAGTAGTTTTACCCTGCAGCATGCGCAAGCCCTATTCCTCTTCACCGTCACACCGGTCTTTTATGAAATACACTAAAAAATTCCAGGAATTGATTTTAACATCTCCTTTTGGGGTATGTCCCCGTGAGATGGAAAAAACTTATCCAATACAATCATACGATGTTTCAACCACAGGAGAATGGTCTCATGAAGAGATAGATGTTGTGGGTGAAGTATTAAGGGAATATGTTAAAGATAAAACTGTTATTGCCCATGTTACTGGTGGTTACAGGCAGGTATGTGAAAAATTCATTGATGATTGTATTTACACACCAGTTGACGACAAAGTAAGCTCAAAAGAATCTATATACCACCTGGCCAAGGAACTTAGAAAACAACCGAAAATCAGGAATAAAAATAAAAACCTGCATCGGCTAAGATCCATTGCCCGATACCAGTTTAATACCAAAAAAGCAGATCTGCTAATTCCAGATAAATCCGAAAGCAGAGGTAGATTTAATCAAAGAATTGTTCACGAAGGAAATACCATTGCTACCTTGCTTTATGAAAAAGGTTTATATTCACTTAATATTCAGGGTGGAAAACTCCTTAATGAAATAGGTTTTAACTGGGTTGAAATCGATTTTGAACTTAAAACCAACACTCTTTTTGCGCCGGGCGTGGTTGATGCAGATCCAGATATAATTCCTCAGGATGAAGTAGTAATAGTTAAAAATGGGGAGGTTGTAGCTGTTGGAAAGGCTGTTTTAAATGGTGATGAAATGAAAAAAGCTGTCAAGGGTGTTGCAGTCAGAATAAGGCATAGAGTAAAGTAAAAAAATTTTTCCACAAACTATAAATATATAAATACAAACAATGAAATGATATTCCAAAATACATTTACTTAAATATTAATTTATTTTTCGAGGTATAACATGACAGAAGAACTAGTAGAAAAAGTTAAAGGTGCCCTTTCCAGTGTTCCAGATCCACATATGGGTATAAGCATCATGGAAATGGGACTCATAGAGCGCGTTGAAATTGAAAAAAACAATGAAACTGTTGCTAAAATTGTTATTAAACCAACCAATCCAGGTTGTATGAGTGCTGCAGGTATGGCTATGAATGCAAGAGTTGCTGCTGAAAAATTAGATGAAATAGACAGAGCAGAAGTAACTGTTGAAGGTCATATGATGGCAGAAGCCATAAATGAAATGGTGAACAAATAAATGGATTTTTCGTGGAACATTGCCGCTGTGGTGGGTGTTCCAGGTGTGGGAAAAACTACTATTTGCAAGAGTGTTTCCAGGGCTATTGGATGTCATTACGTCAATTATGGAGACTTAATGCTTGAAATAGCCCAAAAAAATAACCTTGCATCAACCGATGATGAGATGTTTTCCCTGGATATTAATATTCAGGAAAAAATCTGGAAAACCGCTGCACTGCAAATTAAAGAACTTGAGAATGTTTTAGTAGATCTACACGGCGTGGACCAGTCTGATATTGGTTACATCCTTTCCCTGCCCATTGAAATCCTAACTCCCGATTTAATTATCATAATACAGGCCCCATATGAAGATGTTTTAACCAGAAGAATTGGGGATAAATCTAAAAAAAGGATAATGGAAAGTTTTAAAGTATTTAAAGAACATAAAAACATTCTTAAGATTTCAATGAGTGTGTGTTCAGTTATATGTGGCTGTACCTTTTCAATAATTGAAAATGATGATTTCAGGGAATGTCAAGAAAAAATGATTGATGTTTTAACTTCAGGAAACGTCCACCAATAAATTGCCATCGTAAAGAATATATATGATGAAGATTAAACCTTGCATCTACCCTTTAGAGTTTTGTTGGAAAATTAATATTATCTAATAAAAATACTATTTTGTGATAGTTTCAGGATACAAATAAAAATATTTCCATTTATCTAAGTAAAGGGGCCCGTGGCTCAGGCGGTAGAGCGCACGGCTGATAACCGTGAGGTCCTGGGTTCGAATCCCAGCGGGCCCATTAAATTTTTTTTAACGACTATTTTTTAAAACATATCCATCGTTTTAATAAAAAATTGAAATTTAAATGATGTATTTCTAAAATTTTTATATCAACAACATCTCAATTCTTAAAAATATCAATAATTGTTTAAATATGTTAAAATCAACAAATTTAGTGGATAATACCATAAAATTAAATTATTAAAATTTGTATATAACTATTTAATTAAAAATGATTAATTTTTGAAAAAAAATAAGTAAAAAAGAAGGTAATTTATAACTGAATTACCAAGCTCCTTTTCAAGATATGTTCAACAAAGGTTATAAAAGTTGTTATAATATCCATTACTTATTTGGTAATACAATTTTATCTCCTAAAATATCATTCAATTTTAGAAAAAGAAGGTTATTGGCTTACCTTAATAAATTCTTGCAATTTTTTAAAGGCAACTCCCGATTCAACCAGTTCATATGCCATTTCAGTTCCTTTTTTAAAATCATCAACTTTTCCTGCTAAAAAAAGGATGGCCGACACATTTACCAAACATAGATCTAGTCTGGCCTGATCAATATCATCATCCACCTTTCCCTGAAGAACATCTAGTGCAACTTGTACATTTCCTTTGATATCTTCAGGCGCTTCAATAAGGTGGGGTGAAGCTCTTTTTATTCCAAAGTCTTCTGGGTAAAGTTCTTTTATAATCACCTTTTTGTTGTCTAATATGGCTGCTTTGGTTTTACCTATAGTGGAAATTTCATCCATAGCTGGCCTATCCTGGGCATCGTAACCATGGACCACCATGGCCTTTTCAACACCTAAATTTTTAAGTACTTGGGCTATTATTTCCACATAATCTGGATCAAATACTCCCATCAATTGAATATCAGCATTTGCTGGTGACGATAATGGCCCTATAATATTAAAAACTGTTCTTATGCCTAATTTTTTTCTAACAGGCATGACATTTTTCATGGCAGGATGAAAATTAGGAGCAAACATAAATCCTATACCTGTTTCCTCAAGACACTTTTCAACTTTCCGGGCATCACTGTTTATATTTACACCCAGTGATTCTAAGAGGTCTGCCCCGCCACATTTACTGGTAATATTACGGTTCCCATGTTTAGCAATAGCAATATCTGCTGATGCCGCAATTATACCGGATATTGTGCTTACGTTAAATGTTTTAAACCTGTCACCTCCAGTACCACAGGTATCAACCATAGGAGTATCCAGATCTGGTGTAACCTTAATTGAAAAATCTCTCATAGCCCTGGAAAATCCTGTGATTTCGTCAACAGACTCGCCTTTCATATGCAATGCAGTTAATAATGCAGCCATATGTATATCAGCAGCCTTTCCACTGATCATCTCCTCCATACAAGTGTAAGCTTCTTTTTCACTGATATTTTCTCTGGATACAACTTTTTTCAAAGATTCGGCTATCATAAAATCACTGCCACCATAATAAGTCAATTAATTTTTAGTCGCTTCTTTAAGCTGGCGGCAGAATATCCCAATTTTTTGCAACATTGCCTCTTTATCCTGAAGATTTTCAGTAATTATATTGAGTATGGCGCTTGCAACAATTGCTCCATTGGAACCAGAATTTAATACTTCTTTAACATGTTCTGGTTTGGATATTCCAAAGCCGACCGCTACAGGAAGGTCACTGTGTTCTTTAACTCGTTCAATTAGTTCAACTGTGGAGTGTTTTAAATTAGATCGAGCACCAGTTACTCCCATAACTGCCACCACATAAAGAAAACCTGAACACATCCGGGATATGGTTTGTAACCTTTCATTGCTGGTTGTTTGGGCAACCATAAAAATTTGATTAATACCATATTTTTTAGCAGCAATAAGTGCATCTTTAGCTTCTTCAGGAGGTAAATCAGCCGCTAATATACCATTTACTCCACAAATTTTTGCTTTTTGATAAAATTCGTCTATTCCCATCTTATAAATTAGATTATAATAAATTAAAATTCCAATAGGGATTGTTGTAAATTCACGAATCTTTTTAATAAATTCAAAACATTTATCAGTGTTCATACCAGTTTCAAGTGCCCTTAAATCTGCTGATTGTACAGTGGGACCATCAGCAACTGGATCACTAAATGGGAAACCAATTTCCAATGCATCAGCTCCCTCTTCTACAAATTTTTCCACTATTTTTAATGATGTTTCAAAATCAGGATCTCCTGCAACAACAAAAGGAATGAATGCCCCTTCGTCATTGTTATTTACCCTTTTAAACATGTCAGTATAAGTTTCAAAGTTCATTTTGTTACCCCATAACAGTTATATAAAATTCTAAGAGTATATTTAATCAAATTTAATTCCTCGCTCTTTTGCAACGATAAACATGTCTTTGTCGCCCCTTCCTGAGAGATTGACAACGATTGTTTTGCCTTTATTTTCTTTCATCTTGGCATATTTTTCCATGTAGGCTATGGCATGGGAACTTTCCAGAGCAGGGATTATTCCTTCATATTTGGATAGGAGTTCAAAACCTCTAAGAGCTTCCTTGTTGGTTACGGCATCGTAGTTTGCTCGGCCAGTAACATGTAAATAAGAGTGTTCTGGCCCCACTCCGGGATAGTCAAGACCTGCTGAAACAGAATGGGCTTCACTAATTTGGCCAAAATCATCCTGTAGGACATGAGAAAATGATCCATGTAAAACACCTTCAGTTCCAGCGCACAATGTAGCTCCATGTTTTCCACTGTTGAGGCCTTCTCCACCACCTTCAACACCAATTAAATCTACTTCTTCGTGTTCTATAAATTGAGAAAATATACCTATTGAATTACTTCCTCCACCTACACAGGCAATGACAGTATCTGGAAGTTTACCCTCTTTATCCAATATTTGCTTTTTACTTTCCTTTCCAATAACTGTTTGAAAATGTTTTACCATTGTAGGGTAGGGGTGGGGTCCCATGGTAGAACCGATAAGATAATAGGTGTTCTCCACATTGGTGATCCAATCTCTAAAAGCATCATTTATGGCATCTTTTAGGGTCTTGGAACCTGTTTCAACACTAATAACGTTAGCTCCAGATAATTCCATCCTGAAAACATTTAATGACTGTCTTTCAACATCTTCACTACCCATATACACTTCAACAGGGATACCTAATAATGATCCCACCACGGCTGTGGCGATTCCGTGCTGCCCTGCACCAGTCTCGGCAATTATTCTAGTTTTACCCATATATTTTGCTAAAAGACCTTGCCCTAATGTATTATTGATTTTATGGGCTCCCGTATGCAGCATGTCTTCTCTTTTTAGATAAATTTTGCATCCCAGTTTTTCTGAGAGATTTTTTGCATAATAAAGTGCAGTGGGCCGACCGGCAAATTCATTTAATAAATAATCTAATTCTTTGTTAAACTTTTTATCATCTTTATATTTTAGAAAAGCTTTTTCAAGCTCTTCTAATGCGGGAATTAAAAGTTCAGGGACAAATATTCCCCCGTATTTACCAAATTTTCCATTAGTAATCATCATATCACCTTAAAATTCATTAAAAATATCAAATGCTAAAATTTCATTTATTTTATCATGATTTTTTATTCCAGGTTTATCTTCCACCCCAGAATTTACATCTAAATAATCGAAATGTTTATTAATAATACCAAAATCATTTTTTATGCGATTTGCATCTATTCCACCAGCCAGGAATAATTTAATATCTTTATTAGATTGTCGGGCAATTTTTGAAGCATCGATGGCCACTTTAAGAGGGATTTGCATTCCAGTCCCTCCGGTTCTGCCAGATATTTCATAGTCCAGCAGTATGCCATCACAAATCTCTGCAAATTCTTTAATTTCTTTTTCTTTAGAGTCATCTATTTCATTGGACAGGCCTACAGCCCGGATAATCTTATAATTTTTATGATTTTCTTTGAATTTTTTTATCTCATCAGAAGATAAGGAATGGAGTTGAATATTATTTATATTCAATCTTTCAGCCTTTTCTTCTAATACCTGACTGTTTTCAGGTTCAAGTACAACTACTGGTTCAATATCAGAAGTTAAATAGGTTGAATCTATCAATTTATTGATCTGGTCAATTTTTAGATATCTTTTGGATCTTTTTATATTAATAAAACCTATTAAGTTGGATCCTGCAGTTTCACAAGCTTTGACATCTTCAATCCGGGTTAAACCGCAAATTTTGACTTTCATCTAACTTACCTTTTCATCTTTGAGTTTTGGGCCGCGTTTACTAACTCAGATACCTTTTTTGGTATTGAAGATGAAGCCATTATAGTGGTTCCAACCAGCAGAGCATCAGCTCCATACTGACTTAACAGTTTTACATCATCAATGGTTTTTAAACCGCTTTCTGAAACCAATAAAACGTCAGATGGTATCATCTTTGAAAGTTCTTTGGTTCTATTAAAATCAATACTGAAGTCCTGGAAGTTTCGGTTATTTATTCCAATAATTTTGGCATTGGCCTCAAGCGCCATATTAATTTCATTTTCATTTTTACATTCCACCAGTGCATCCATTCCCAGATATTCGCATAATGCAATTCCCCCTCTTAGATCAGGATAGGTATCTGCTATAAGAAGAACTGCACTTGCCCCTGCTGCTCTAGACTCATAAATTTGATATTCACTTAATATGAAGTCTTTTCGCAGTAATGGAAGTCTAGAAATTTTTGATGCGACTTTTAAATTATCTATAGAACTTTTAAAAAAGTTTTCTTCAGTTAATATGGATATAGCACTAGTGCATCCACTTTCAAATATATTAACTGCATCTTCCACAAGCATATTGGATATTTCTCCAGCAGAGGGAGATGCAGGCTTGTATTCACAGATTATCTTAACATCTTTTGGATCGGATAAGGCTTTTCTAAAATTGTTTCGTATTTTAACCCTTTTGATATCCTTTTTAAGCTCAGATAATGGTTTATATCTTTGAGTTCTATTTAGAGATTCTTTCTTGTAATGGATAATTTCTGAAATTTTTATCATGTTTCCATCTCCAAGAAATTTTTCATGATTCTCTTACCTTCATCAGTTCCCACTGATTCTGGATGAAATTGAAGACCATATATTGGGTATTTTTTATGCTTTATGGCCATTATCATACCCTCATTGGTTTTGGCAGTTATCTCTAAACAATCAGGAATTGTTTTTTCATCACAAATCAAAGAATGATACCTTGTTGCCTGGAGAGGAGTTCCAATATCTTTAAAAAGTTCTGTGGACTGGTGAAAGACCAGACTTTGTTTTCCATGCACTGGATTTGAACGGATAATCTGACCACCGAATGCTGCGAATATTCCTTGATGACCTAAACACACACCAAATATTGGTATTTGTGTTCCTAAGTCTTTAATAACTTGCATACAAACTCCAAAATCTCTTTCATTAGTTGGATTACCTGGTCCTGGTGAAATTATTATTTTTTCAGGATTAATCTCCTTTATATCTTCAATATCCAACTCGTCATTCCTTTTAACTATTATGTCCTCTTCAAATTCCCCTAATAGTTGGTAGAGATTGTATGTAAATGAATCATAATTATCTATTATCAGAATCATCTGCTTCACCTGCCATTTCCATTGCTTTAAATAGAGCTAACGCTTTATTTTCACATTCAAAATATTCATTCTCAGGCACTGAATCATGTACTATGCCGGCACCAGCCTGTATTTTAGCATTTTTACCATCACAAACCAGTGTTCGTATTGTTATTGCAAAATCAGCATTTCCATTAAGTGAAAAGTATCCCACTGCCCCAGCATAAGGCCCACGAGGCTTTTGTTCCAGTTCATCTATTATCTCCATTGATCTTATCTTCGGGGCACCGCTTACTGTGCCTGCTGGGAAAATAGCTCCTAGGGCATCTACCGAAGTCCTATCTTTTTGTAATTTTCCAGTGACCTTTGAAACAATGTGTTGCACATGAGAAAATTTTTTAACAGTCATGAATTCTGGAATTTTGACTGTGGAAAATTCACTTACTTTACCAATATCATTTCTGGCCAGATCTACCAGCATTAAATGTTCTGCCCTTTCTTTTAAATCATTTAACAAGTCATTTTCAAGTTTTTTATCCATTTCAGGAGTAAGTCCTCTTTTACGGGTTCCTGCGATGGGATAAGTTTCTAAATTCCGATTTTCTACTTTTACTAGCATTTCAGGGCTTGAACCAATTATTTCATGGTTTGGTAGTTTCAAATGGTACATGTATGGTGATGGATTCATATTGCGTAATTTTTCATAAAATGAGAGTTTATCACCATTTATTTTGTATTCAAAAGCATTGGAAATTACTGTTTGAAATACTTCTCCAGCAGTTATCTTTTCTTTGACTTGAACTACTTTATCTTCAAATTCTTCTTTGGTAAAATACTGGCCCTTTGGTTTATATTTAAGATTTTCAGTGTGATGGTCATCTTTTTCTATATCTTTTATGGCGTCAATTCTGTTTTCACCTAATGTAACGTATTCACATTTGTTACGTTTGCGATCAAAAATTATACCATCTAAAAATAATCCAAATTCAAAATCAGGACTTGTACCATTTTCAAGTTGAATAGATTCCAGGAAACGGACTGATTCATATGATATGTAACCAACCAGACCTCCACTGAACCCTTTTCTTCCATTTTCTATTTTTGTTAAGTTTTTTATTTCATTAAATGGGTTTGAAGTGTCAAATTCTTCTTTAACACCATCTTTTTCAACTTCTATTACATTTCCATGAGCTTTTATAGTGGCAATAGGGTCAAAACCTAAAAAAGAATATCTAGAGAGTCCACTATCGCTTTCCATTGATTCTAAGAGGAATGCATTTGAGTAGTTGTAATAAATCTTTTTAAATAGTTCAAAAGGATTTTTGAAGTTTAAATCAGTTGTTGTTGGTTCATTAATTTTGAGGGTGCCAAAAACATTCACATCTTTGCATTGTTTTCACCTGTAAATATCACTTAAACAACCATTACTACATAGTACTATTTAAAGCTTTGTTGTACAAAAATATACATTAAGTTATATATTGCAGTACTGATGATAGTGAGAGTAGTGATGTGGGAGAAAAATTGGTTGTGATTTTAATTTATTGAACTAATTTTTTGACGATGCTGTCGTAAAAATTGCTGTCGTAAAAATAATTTTTAGTTTCATTTCTTATCAAAAAATATCATCCATTATGAATTTTAAACGATAAATTGCTTTTTAATATATACAAACCATTTTTATATTTCAGATGGGACATACTATTTATATTCATTATGTTCACAGTTATATCCAGTTAATAGCACTTTTTTAATTTTTAAATAAACTGGATTTGCGTATAGGCAAATAACGGAATAGTCCGAATTTAAAACACTAATTAATTTAAATAATAGATGAAATAAACTATTTTTAGGATATTATATGAAAAATCCTTTAAACATATCAAATTTAAAATGTTTTTAAATATTATTCAATTATATGTCTGTTAAAATTAAATACTAAATTTTCATTAGATTTGATTGCATAACAATATTATTAATCACTTTTTAAAGAAAATTATAAATATATAAAATGGATAACTCCTTATTATAATATAAATTTGTTCAAATACTTAAACTAAATAACTCGGGTGAACAAATGATTAAGAAGGTGGTTGTACTCTTTAGTGGCGGAATAGATTCAACCGCTTGCATACATTACTATCTTAATCAAGGATTTAATGTAAAAGCTGTATTTATTGACTATGGTCAGACACCCTCAATAAAAGAGTTTCAAAGTGCCATAAATATTGCTGAATACTATAAAATTAATTTAGATCGCTTTATTTTTAAGAATTCACAAGTATATTCACAGGGGGAAATAAAAGGCAGGAATGCATTTTTTATTTTAGCTGTACTCCTTAATTACCCTGAATTCAGTGGAATTATATCATTAGGCATTCATTCAGGTGTTTATTATTATGATTGCTCTGAAAATTTTTTAAACGATATACAAATATTATTAGATGGATATACCGATGGTAAAGTAGCTTTGGATACTCCTTTTATTAAATGGGATAAAAAAAGGATATATGATTACTGTAAGGTTAATGAAATACCGATACATTTAACATATAGCTGTGAAAACGGGGCAAATAAGCCTTGTGGAGTGTGTAGTTCATGTAAAGACCGGAGAACTTTAAATGTTGGCCAGAAAGATGAAATTAACGTTAAATGGGACTGAAATAGGTAGCACGCCCATGCTTATCAAATCATTTTCAAGCAGAATAAATTTAGATATTTGCAAAATAATAGAGACAATGAATGAATTTATCAGCGGTCCCATTTTAATAAGCGCATATGATTTACAATATGCCAAAGAATTTCCTTCCATTGATTTTCCAGATATTGTTTTTATTGATAGCGGAGGATATGAGTGTTCTGCCGATGATATCATCTCAGAGATTGGTTATTACCGGCCTGAGGCATTGGATTGGAATAGAGAACTTCATTTAGATTCATTAGAAAAATGGAATAATAATATGCCTACAGTAGTAATTAGTTACGATCATCCTACTAAAAGAGAAATAATAAAAGAACAAATAGAAAATGCAAAAAAACTATTTGATGGAAGAGATAATATATTAAAAGAGATATTGATTAAAGCCGAAGATAAAAATGCAATAATCAATGTTGATAACATGGTTAGTAATATTGATTCATTAAGTTCTTTTGATATTTTGGGATTAACTGAAAAGGAATTAGGGAATTCTCTTTTTGATAGAATGGTGACAATTGCTAAAATAAGAAAAGAAATGGATAAAAAAGGCATTCAAATACCCATACATATTTTTGGAAGTTTAGATACTATAACTACGCCATTATACTATTTTTCTGGTGCTGATATATTTGATAGTTTAAGTTGGTTAAGATTTACTTTCTATGATGGTGGAACGTTTTATCCAGAAGGTATTAGCTCTAAAATACACGGTATACATAAAGATGCATATATTATTAACATTTTAAACATTATTCAAAATTATAAATATCTACTAAAACTTAAAAAAGACTTAGAAATGTTCCAAATTACTGGAGATTTTGCTATTTTCAAAAATAATTCAGAATTTTTTGCAAATACCTATAATGAATTAAAAAAAGAGTTAGGGGAGTGATTTTATAGGTGGCGGTGGTAGTGGAAGAAATATTCCATACTCTTCCAATAACAATAATATACTAGAAGAAGTTAAAGATTCTATTAGAATAACAGAAGGCGGGTCATTTGAGACTGATGTTTCAAATGAAATAAATGAGATTTTGGCAGAGTATAACGATAGAGACACTGCTGCCATACAAGATCATCTTAATGAAATTAAAGAAATCGTTGGAGAAGAAATGGAAAGATCAGTTGATCTAAAATTTGGAGGTTCTGTGAGTAAATATACTTATGTAGAAGGTCTTAGTGACATTGATACATTATTATTAATTGATAGAACTGAACTTGCTGATTCAGCTCCTAGTGATGTATTAAAATATATCGTATCACAATTAGCTGGAAAATTAAAGGGATATAATAATATTGAGCATGGTAAATTAGCAGTGACAATAAATTTCGATGATGGAAATCAAATACAAATACTTCCAGCGATTAAAAAAGGTGAAGGATTTAAAATTCCTTCAATAGATGGAACAAAATGGTCTAATGTAGTAAGACCAGATAAATTCGCCATTAAATTGACTGAAGTAAATAAATCACTTAATTATAATGTTGTTCCCGCAATTAAGTTAGCTAAAGGCATAATTTCACAATTTCCAGATGATCAAAAATTAAAAGGGTACCATATAGAATCTATTGCCATAAAAGCATTCCAAAGATACCCTGATTCTCAAACAAGAACTACAAAAGCGTTGCTTACTTATTTCTTTGAAAAAGCAAAAGATATTGTTAAAAAACCCATAACCGATAGAAGTAATCAGGAGATCCATGTTGATAGGTATTTAGGTAACGAAAATTCTGCAAAACGCATAGAAGCAAGTCGTAATTTAAATAATATATTTGAAAAAATGAAAAGGGCAAATACAAGTTGTTCGGCGGATGCATGGTCAGGAATATTGAGGAAATAATATGTCCAATAAACTCGCTTCAAAATATTCATTTATAAAAAATTATGTAATTAAATGTGGTTTTGCAGAAGAAATTAACTGGCAAACAAATGTATGTTTTAATGAATTAAATGAAAGTATATTTTTAAGAGAAATAGCATGGGTAATTTTATCATCAGGAATGAAAGAAACTATCATACGCAATATTTTTGATAAAATTTCTAAATCCTTCTTTAATTGGACTTCCTCTAAATTAATTGTGGAAAATAAAAATAAATGTTTTCAAAAAGCTATAAAGTACTTTAATAATAGGAATAAAATCTCTGCCATTATATATGCTGCAGAAAAAATTAATAAAATTGGATTTAATCAGTTTAAAAAGATTATTAGTGAAAATCCAATTGATAGACTTCAAGAATTCTATTATATTGGTCCTGTAACTGTATATCATTTGGTTAAAAATATAGGCTTACCTTATGCAAAGCCAGATAGGCATCTTAAACGAATAGCAAAAAAAGAAGGTTATTCAGATGTGCAAAAATTTTGCCATGACATTTCTAAATTAACTGGAGACAGTAAGCCAGTAGTAGATATTGTATTCTGGAGATTTGCAACGATTACAAATGACTATTTAGATGTTTTATCTATTTTTGATGAAGAGTACGAGACATTTATATCCGGGTGAGTAAATGGCAGATTTGATGAAAGAGATGCAAGCAAGAATTAAAGGCATCAAAAAAGAAAATTCATACTCTAATAGAACAGTTCAGATTGTCGGAAGTTGTTCTGGAGACGTAAATCCAAAAATTAACAACTTTTCACACGAACTTGTAAAATATCTAACTAAAAGTTTACTTAAGAATGGATCTACGATTTTAAGTACCGTTGGAAAGGATAGTTTGGGAGAAAACGGTTTACCATTAATTTATGACTGGAATATAATTGAAACAACTTATAACTATGCAAAATCATTATCATTTTCCGATAAATGCAAAAATATATTGAAAATTGTTTCTTCGAAAAAATCAGAATCCAAAATATCTGAAGAACGAGAAGAATTGTGGAATAAACTAAATCGCCATGAAATAGCTTATATTAATCGAATAACAGCGGGTAGAGGCTGGAATGCTGGTGCACACCAGCGTCAAGAACAAGAAAAGCTTTCAGATGCATTAATTGTTATTGGCGGCGGTGAAGGGGCAGAACATTTATGCCTGTTATATAGGAAAAATGGAAAACCTGTAATTCCTCTAAATATTCCGCTAGGTTCAAGTTATAGTGACGGTATCTCAAATGAAGAATCTGCAGGATGTTTTTTATATAATGAAGCCGTTGATAACCCTAAAAAATTCATTCCATCTGCAGATCAAAATACAACAACAAAATTAGTTAATTTAAATTATAATATTTGGCAAAAAGATCCAAAGGGTTATGCGAATAACATTATAAAGTTTTTAGGACACCATATAACGCCCCAAGTTTTTTATGTTAGACTAATGAATGATAATCATAAAGATTATCAATTTATAGAATCTTTTTTTCGTGACATAGTGGATTGTGTTGTGGAAGAAAAGAACTATAAAATAAAGGATATGAGTTCATCTGGAGGAAAGGAAGCCTTTCTAAATTTAGAAATTTTCAAAGAAATCAATAATTCTGCAATAATTATTGCAGATTCGACGGGTCTAAGGCCTAATTGCTTTATAGAAACTGGATTTTCTTTTGGGCTTAAAAAAAAAGTTATTTTAACTGCAAAAAAAGGTACAGCTATCCCTTTTGATGTAAATGCTATAGACTGTTATTTTTGGGATCCCGACTCAAAGTTAACGGATGCTGAAAAAAGAGATTCATTTGCTAAGTTTTGGGATAAAAATATAAATAAACTACCATTAGTACCAAAAATTGAAGTATAAAAATAAATTTTATTGGCTATACTCACTCAATTGTTATTCCATTACTAAAAATATCGTTAATGTTAATTACATTATTTATTTTTCCATTCTTCTTATCCAAAAACTCTTTATCATTGTTTTCTTTTATATATTTTATTTTTAATTCTAATTCATCAATAAATAGATCAAAATCGGTAGGTGTATCCTTTTTGATATCCATTTTTCCGTAACCTTCTCTGTTCCATTCTTGTAATTCATCGCATAAAATTAACAAATATGCGATAGGATGTTGTCCAGCGCTTATTTGGTCTAAGTTAAAAGGATTTTTCATTAAAGTATGTTTATAATAGTTATGTAACAAAATAGCGCTAGAGGAGTCTAATACTGGAAAATAGAAATATGCAGGATTCCAATTAGTTTTTTTGATTAAATGATGATACCATTTTAACATTATGATAGCGCTAAAAAATCCATGGTCCAGTCTATTATTTTTATTCATATTTTCAACAAAATCATCCAAATTATTTTTAATTTCATTTAAATCCAAATTAAAATTCTCATGTAGTGTATATGCTAACAAAGAAATAGAATTATTTAAAAATCTTGATTTAAATCCATCATATTTTTTATGGTAGTTGTCTTTAGATTTAGATCTTGGTTCCAGTACAGATAAATAAAAAAAATCAGGAGAAGTTGATAATTCTATATTAATTCCTGTTTTTTCCCCAATTGAATCCGAATATTCATAAACAAACTTTATGTACTCATTTGCCTGTTTAATAATTATTTCAAGAGGATACGCTATATCATGGAATAAAGACGCCAATCCCCATCTATAAAAAAATTCTTCATATTGGGTATCATAAGAATCAGGATATTTACTTTTATCTAGCGCATATTCGTTGAAAACTTCTCTATAACTTTTATTTCGTGTAAATATTGATAATCCTAAAATAAAAACAAAAACCGTGTGAATATAATGATCTCTATGATTTTCTAACAATTTTCCATTATATTTTTCAAAATTTTTCATTCTCTGAGTTAATTCTAAAAAAGGATTAACTTCATCTTGAATTCCCATCCAATATGCTTCAAAAAAAGATTTATAAACGTTATAAGCGTTCATTTCAGTTTTATCGTCTAAAAATTGAGTTATTGAATTATATATATCTTTTTTATAACTAGCTCCATTTAGTTCATCTTCATATATCTTTAAGTTGTCGAAAAATTCTTTAATGAACTTATTAATTCCCATTTTATCCCTTCAAAGCATTATTTAGTTTATTCCATGTTCATTATCAACTCATAAAAACTTTAGTAGGATACTCAAATATTTATTTAACATTACTATGAATTTCAAAATTTCCTTGCTTTTTATAGAATATTTAGAATTAACATTTAAAACTTGAAGTTATTTCTTTAAATTGTTTCAAATTTTTCAATTTCATCTATAAATTTTTCTGTTCTTCAATAATTATTTTTAAGTCCCCATTCTACTATTCAAGAGATTCAAATTCTATTTTTAACGTTTTCAGCATATTCATCAAGTGCTAAAATATGATTTACTGATAACCTTAACTAAATTCATAGTTTAAATGAATGGTTGTCATTGAGGAATATCATATTTTGGTAGTATTTAATTAATTTTCTGTTGCCTTATGATTTATATCTTGAGTAAAAATATTTGAAATTTAATCTAAAAAAATTTATATGATTGATTCTATACACTAATGATTGATTTTATACAAAGACGTACTAAACAAAAGTGATTAATTATTATCCAATTTGTGATTAAAGAAGGCAAATATTCAAATGAGTTAAGTAAAAGTAGAAAAATAAAGTCTAGCTGATTTTTATGTGGGACAAGATCAAACACAAATTTGAAAAATACCCAGCACGTATGGATGTTGCCCGGAAGATAGTGGAACTGGGTCTTCATGTTGAAGAAAATGGTAAAATATTCTGTGGTAATGTAGAAATAAGTGATATGGCCCTGGCAAGAGCTTCCGGGGTAGACAGAAGAACAATAAAAGCCACGGTAGATGTAATACTATCAGATAAACAATTGGCCAACATATTCCAGAATATACTGCCTGCCGGTACTCTGCTTAAAAATGTTGCCAAAACTCTGGGATTTGGAGTCGTGGAAATAGAAGCAAATGCAGAAAATCCTGGTATAATAGCCACTGCAACAGAACTTATAACCAGAGAAGGAATAAGCATCCGACAAGCCCATGCAGGGGATCCTGAACTTGAAGAAAATCCTCTTTTAACCATAATCACCGAAAAACCAATCCCCGGACATTTATACAATCAATTTCTAGATATAACTGGTATAAAAAGAGTTTCGATTTATTAAAAAGTGTTGTAGTGCTCTGAACTAATTCCAGATAATATGCTTAAAAGAAATAAATAAAAGAATTTATAAGAGATAAATGTACTTTAATAAAATAATAGGATTAAGTTGGTGAAAGAATGGATACTACATTTTTAATCTTAGGAATAATAATCGGCGGATTTATACTTGTAAGTTTGTTAACACAGTTTGTTAATAGAAAAGATCCTTCCTATTAATTTTAAATTTTAAATATTATCTTATTTTTTTATTAAACAGCATATTTTATTTAAAATTAATTTTAATGAAATTTAAAGTTAAATACGCAAAAATTAGGATCTAACTCAATTTTAAAATAAAAAAAATATTTAAAAATAAATTTATTCTTCTTCATCCAGTACTTTCAGAAGTTCATCCCATGCTTCCAGAGATTCTTTAGCTGCTTGATCAGTTAAAACCTCAATAGCATATCCTGAATGTACCAGTACATATTTACCGATAGTTACATCTTCTACAAGATCTAATTTAGCCTGTTGTCTTACGCCTCCAAAGTCAACAGTTGCTACATTATCGTTAATTTCTATAATTTGAGCGGGTGCGGCAATGCACATATAATCTCCTCTTTTAGCTTTTTAAGTATTACAAAATTTTTATAAATTATATATAATTTCTTTAACTAAATTCAAAATTATAACTAGATTATCTTATCACATATTACAATATAAAGATATCTAAGAAAAATCATTACAAGATAAAAAAATGGAAAATTATGTTTTTAAGACATTAAGAAACCCGGAAAAGTAATAACCAACAAAAAATTGTTCTAAACAGGGGGAAAGCATTCATATGAAAGTAGTAATAATAGGTGGAGGACCTGCAGGAAGAACTGCTGCAATGGAAGCTGCAGGATTGGAAAATGATGTAACATTGATTGAAAAAAGTGGAATTGGAGGTACCTGTCTTAATGAGGGATGTATGGTAATTTGTGGATTAAACGACGTTGCTAAATTCATAAACACTGCCCATACTTCATCTGATTTTGGAGTAAATATTAGTGATATTACTATTTCATTTAAAAATACTGCTGCAGGTATTAAAAAAACTTTGAGTAAAATCAGGAAAATTTTAGAATATGAAACAAAAGATACGGGCGTAGAAATAGTCTCTGGAAATGCTGAAGTACAGAAAGGAGCAGTTTTAGTTGACGGCAGGAAACAGGACTATGATAAATTATTAATAGCCACTGGAGCCCGACCCTTCATACCCCCAATTAAAGGTTCAGAACATGCCATGACCTACAAAGATGTGTTGGAACTTCCTGAAATTCCTGAAAAACTTAATATAATTGGCAGCGGGGTTATGGCCGCTGAATTTGCCAACATATTCTCCACTATGGGCTCTCAGGTCAAAATATTATGCAGAAAAAATTTCTTAAAAATGCTTGATCCCGATATAAAAAAATATGTGACAGATAAACTTCTAGAAGATGTTGAAATAATAAAAAATGTCCAGGTCAGTGCAATAGGCAGTAACTGGTTAGAGAGTAATAAAGGAAAATTAGAAGGCCATACGCTCTTAACCACTGGAATGGTACCTAACTCTGAAATTGTTAATGATTTAGTGGATACTGATTCTCGAGGTAACATATTAGTAAATAAAAGAATGGAAACCAGTGATAAAAATATTTATGCAGCAGGAGATGTAACTGGTGGAATTGCCAATACTCCTGTGGCCCGTATGGAGGGAATTGTGGCTGCCCGGAACATGTCAGGAATTATAACTGAGGCAGATTACCGATTTATACCCTCTGCAATCTCTCTTCAAGAAGATGTTGCTTTTTTAACCTCTGATAATTCATCTGAAAATAAGGAAGAATGGATTACAGGAGGTTTACCTGGATCTGCAGGTCCTGGAGCATTTTGGAAAGTTTTCGAAGGTAAAACAGGATTTACAAAGATAGTTATCCAGCCGAAAACAGGAGATGTTAAAAAAATATTCTCAATATCCCCATCTTCCCGTAACAGTATAGCATATATGTCCAAGATGTTAAGGGATGGTTATAAAACCTATGACTTTGATGATTTTATTGAGACACACCCCTCAACCGATGCCATATACAAATTAATGAGGTTTTTTGCTAAATTCAGCTAAAATCAACAATAACATACTTAAATTTAAAATAATTAAGAATAGGATAAATCCAAAATCTAAAAAGTAATGAGTGATCAAAACCAAAATGAGCTGAAAAAATGAAGGAAACATCAAATGATATAAAACCTTTCTCAGATGTAATTGAATTCCATGGTCATGTCTGTCCTGGATCTGCACTGGGTTATAAAGCTGCAGAACTTGCCTTAAAAAAATTATCTACAACCAAATCTCCAGACGAGGAATTAGTTGCTATTGTGGAAAATGATACCTGTGCTGTGGATGCTATACAAGTATTAACTGGTTGTACCTTTGGTAAAGGAAATTTGATATTCAATGACTATGGAAAACAAGTTTATACTTTCATTAATAGAGTAACTGGAAAAGCAGTTAGAGTGTCCATTCTAGAATCATTCAATATGGACGAAATTGAGCCTTCCATAAGTGAAATTCGCCAGAAAGTGAAATCAAAAACAGCCAGCCAGGAAGATCTAGCAAAATTAAAAAATGCCGTGCTAAATGTTACCAATGAAATTATTAAAATGCCTCCAGAGAAAATATTCAAAGCAGAGTACGTTGAAGTGGAAATACCAGATAAAGCCACCATATTTGAAAGTATAAAATGTTCAAAATGCGAAGAAATGGTATCAACACATAGGATTATTAAAGAAGATGATGATTATGTTTGTATTCCCTGTTCAAAGCATTAATTTAAAGGAATGAGGTTATTTTATGATAAAATTTGTGAAAAATATTTACCATTTTTATGTTGAACGTTACAAAAAGCGATTTCTATATTCCTTCTTAATTTATTATTTACTGGTGCTTTTTGGAGGAGTTGCAGGTTTATTTTTTTCAGCTTCAAGAGAGGGTACTGTTCAAACCGTGACCACTAGTTTAAATTCCACACTTCCCACTTTAGTCCAGGCAATTAGTGCTGGTGATTTAATTTCGGTAATTTTAACCATTTTCGGCTTCAACGCTTCTCTGGGTAGCTTCCTTTTTATAACGGTTCTTAATGTGATTGGTATTGGGACACTGGTATTTCTTTATAGGCCGTTTCTATGGGGTTTTATTTATGCCCCTATAAATCCACAGGCAACTATCTTGCTTATATATGTTATACCTACTTTAATACTGGAAGGTCTGGCATATGTCATGGCTTTTGCTGCAAGTACTGATTTTATACTCTCTATTATAAAACCCGGTGCTTTAGGAGAGACCAAAAGGTTAGCTGCCTTTAAAAAAGCGTGGGTATATAACCTGAAAAGTTATGTTTTAATCCTGATTGTGCTTTTTATAGCAGCAGTGGTAGAATCTGTAACTATATTCTATTTGATATAATTCTAAATCCAAGAATTTCCTCAATTAACAGAAATGGGGAAATTTTATATTTAATTATTATTTTTTAACTTGATCTATTATTATCCGGGCTATTTTTTCTGAAGATTTTAGTATTTCTTCCCCATATTTAGCTGCAGTAGTTTTGAATTCCTTTAAATTATTTAGAACATCTATTAATACTTCATCTATATCTTCTAAATCAGATTCAACAACTGCACCGTCAAATAAAGATGCTATATTATGATAACGCCCATATTTTACTCTAACCAGAGATACTATGGGTAATTTACATGCTAAAGCCTCGTTAATCATCATTCCATCGTCTGATAGAACTGCAACATCTGTTAGCTGTAATAGATCCTGCATCCAATCCACATAACCTAAATAAATTACATTCTCTGATTTAAGTAGTTTTGTGCATTTTTCGTTGCGTATATTTCCAACTACTACAATATTGGCATTAATATCACTTTTACCAAGTTTTGAAGCAGCCAATGCCATTTTTTCAAATAATAAAGATCCGGAAGATAATAAAATTGTGGGAACATCTTCCCTATAATTAGCCGGCATCATTTTAACGGCTTTTTCTTGATTACCCTGTGTGATTTTATGTTCAACAGGATAATACGTCTTATATACCCTCTCGTTTACTGAATTTAACGTAAATAAGCTGGATTCAGGAAGCGCAATAGTTGCAGTTAAATTACTGCAAACTTTAGCATCCGTTGGTGTATTGGAAATTCCCACCCCTGGAACACCAGCAAATTTGGATGATATGCAGGCAATAACTGCCCCTCCACCGATAACCCCTATAACCACATCAGGACGGATTTTTCTGATTAGTTTAACTGTGCTAAACACTGCTTTAAGTGTTTTAAATCCTCCTTTAACTAGGGAAAGTTTGGTGGCTGCATGTCCACCGGCTTGAGGTATAGATGTTTCATGCCACTTTATATTATTTTTTTCAAAAAGAACTCCAGTTGCTCTTGGATCAAGTGCAAAATCACTTTCAAAACCATGATGAGTTAGAACCTTTGAAATATTGAGTGCAGTTACAGCGTCGCCCCCTTCACCTCTTCCTGTAACTAAAAATAGTGCTTTCATTAAATCACCTTTAATAAGTTAATAAAAATTTATTAATCAAGAAAGTATTTTATTCATACTATATCTAAATTTTGCAGTAATGTGAATCATTTAATCAGTAATGCATTTAATTTTAAGAATTTATAAATTTTTGTTGATTTAAATACATGATTACCCTATAACACGCTATGGGGTGCAAATGGGTTGTAAAACAATCTTCGAAATCCTAAAAATTTTAATAATTTGTTATTAATGATTATCCTTCGTTTTCCAAGTAAAATTCTGCGTAAAATATCTCCTAATCCTCCGCCGGTTAGAACATCCATGAAAAAATCTCCGAATGAAGGATCCATAATTTTAAGGTTATTCTGCATAAATTTTGTTAGATTATTTCGTCTAATTAATGCAATTACAATTACGGTTAAGATAAAAAGTAGCAACGTCCCCCAAAACCCGCCTAATACTGCATAGCTCATTCCCAAGGCCACTGCAAATGAATGATTCCCAATCTCGCCCATCATAATTTTGCCCTGGAAATCTAAAATAGCGTATCCTAAACAGGCTATCAACACCACCAAAGGTACGTACAATCCAAGTATGCCAAAATAGAACATGCTAAGCAGAATTATAGCACTCATTATGATTACTGTAGAACAAGCCGATCCTGGCTGCATATCCGCAATATTTAAGGGCTGGACCATTAAAGCTATAAGGATTGAAGCTGGTCCAAAATAGAAGTAACCAACGTATGCCACCATTAACATTCCTAATCCCCGTAAAAGCTGTCCAATTTCTACAGGTAAATTTTTAATTTTTTTTCGACCAATAATATCATCTAAAAATGCGAAGACGCCTATTATTAAAATTAAGTCACGATAAGGTGATGGTAAAAATAATATCATGGCAATGAAAGGTGCTAAACCAACAGCACGAGGAGTTCCACCCCTTACTGAGGTATATAAATTGCCTCCCACTTTTTCAAATATTACTTTAAGTAAAACTGTCAAAAATGCAGAAACAATAAAAACTGCCAACAATGAAAGTTTAAGGTCCATATTACCATCCTATAACACAAATTAAATCTTTTGAAAATATCAAATTACATCATTTTCACTATCATTTTAACCCAGAAAATATCATTAAATCTGATTCTAACCCAAACTATACCTTAAAATTGCAGCAATACCACCCAGCGCCATTAACTGTTTTCCTCCTTCGTGCTCGCTGCTTACAATCATAACTTTACCACCCATAGTTTCTACCAGATCCATCAAATCCTCAACATCTTTCTGGCGAACCATTTCGTCAATTATTAATAATTGTTCAACTGCACCAGAATTAGCTGCCTCTTTAACATGTCTTTTACCATAACTGGCCAGTTTAGAGGATTTACCTACCTCTTCTAAGATCTTGTTTACCCAACTGATTTCCTGTCCAATTCTATTTTCAGCAGCCAGTTGATCTATAGTGCCTTTTTTAAGTACTTCGTTGATTCCTGTACGGCCACCAGAACCTGTACTTTCTATGATGCATATTTTAGCTAAATCCGGAAATTTTTCCTGTAAAAATTTGAAAAAATCTCCCTTGGTAAAGCCTGGCCCCGCGATGATAATGGTACTAATCTCTTTAAAGTTTAATAGGGCATTAACAACTTCATTATAAAATTCGATTATAGATTTTTGCCTATCTTTCTGTATTATTCTTTTTCCAGATATATTTCCTATTATAGGACCATAATAATCAATACCATACTGTTTTACAATTCCCAAATCAGCGACATCGTCTTCGATTGATATTATTACTGCTGAAGGTTTTTTTGATGATTTAATAGCTTCTTTAAGTCGTTTTAAGGTCCATCGGGACCATTTTTCCTTTTTAATTTTAATTGAATTTTTCAATTTTAAATCTATAGTGTGATGCGAACCTAAAGGCACCAGATCCTCGGGCCCTTTTTCTATGACTCCCGTAGCCCGTAATTTACCAGTGTATTTGTGGAAATTTACATCTTCAACTCGTATCCCCAAAAAAAAGGTTTTTTTTATTCCCCTATCACTTCTTATTCTCTCACCGGTCGTATCCTGAATTCTGCGGGTTGTTTTTGAAGATAACAAGTCGCCTTTCTCAATTATATGTGATAAATGCCATAAATCATCTAATATTTCTGGTATAAGCTCTATAATTCCCTTATTGAGATCTTCATAGACAATTTGCATTTTAAAACCTTTAAATTATTTTTTTTAAAAACCCTATAAGATATATACTATAACTTTATTATCATAATAGAAAAATAATTAGTTTATAAAAATCAATGTTTGTTGTGGTAATTATAATTAGCCCTTTTTCATGGAATAATTTTATCATATTTGAAATAATAAAAATTTAAAGTTTGATTTAAGTATATAATTTTTCACAATTCAAATCATTGTGCGTAATATTAGGAGAATGTTTTATGGGAAAATACGAAGTCGGAAGCGCTATAATTATTAGTATATTGTTGGGAGTAATCTTTTTAATTCTTTTTGACGGATTACTGGCTTTAATCATAATTGGATTTGTAGCCACCTATCTAACCATACCAGAAAAAAGGAATATTAAAGTGGGAATATTTGCCTCTTGTGTGATGGGCCTCCTCATTTTCATCTACGGATTTTTTTATGTGCCCCAATTACCGAATGAATTATCTGTAAGCCTTATTCCAGACATATCCACCTTTATATCCGGATTCATAATCTTTGGATTAATATGTATAGGTATGGGTGCTGTGGGCGGATATTTGGCTGAAAAAGTATTTGGTTAAAGAAAAAGTATTTGATTAAAATTATTAAATTAAAATTATTAATATAATCTTAGCAAGATATGATTAACAATAATGAAATATTTGATTCAAATTTTAAGGCTAAATTATAACTTAAACACATGAAATATTAATAATATATCTGAAATTATAAAAAAATGTAGAATCCGTGCAAAACTGAGGTTAAAATGAAAATTTCAGTGATTGGTGGAACCAGAGGACTGGGTAAATGGATTGCGGAATTTTTGAAAAATAGAAATTTTGATGTTTGTATAACTGGTCGAGACAGAATTACTGGTGAGAAGGTTTCAAAAAAGTTAGAAGTTGAATATTCACAAGACAATGCAAAAACAGCATCCCAATCAGATGTAGTTATTATTTCTGTTCCTATTAACGTTACTGCTTCAGTTATAGAGGAAGTTGCACCGGTCATGAAACCTGGATCTCTTCTGATGGATGTAACTTCAGTTAAAGAAAAACCAGCAAAAGCCATGCAAACTTTTGTTCCGGAAGGTGTTGAATTTTTACCTACCCACCCTATGTTTGGACCTCGAATCAGATCATTAGATGGACAGGTTGTTGTTTTAACCCCTATCACTAGGGGCGAATGGTATGATAAAGTCATAAATTTTCTTGAAAATGATAATTCAAGGGTTTTAATCACCACTCCTGAGATTCATGACAAAATGATGAGCATTGTTCAGGGACTAACTCATTTTGCCTACATTAATATAGCAAGCACCATTGAAAACCTTCAAATTGATTTAAAAGAGTCTAGAAAGTTTGCAAGTCCCATATATAGTCTTATGGTTGATATGATAGCAAGAATCGTTGCTCAAAATCCTTATCTGGCATATTCTATCCAGACTGAAAATCGTTACAATAAAGAGACTCATGCTGCGTTTTTGGCTAATTCTAAGGAACTAAAAAAGATTATCGATGAAGAAGATCAGGAAAAATTCGTAAAAACTATGAGTGCCGCTGCCAAACATCTTGACGATCTTGAAGCTGCTCTTGGAAGATCAGATAAAGCCATAGCTGCTTTAACAGAAGAAATAAGAATTTTAAAAAAATCTTTGGGCCGAGAAGTAGGTTTAAGACACATTTATTCGGGTACTGTTCATTGTGGAATATTAAAAGAAATATCCCCTGATGAAGTAACGCTGATAAAAAATAGCAGTATTACAACCTTAAAATTATCTAATGTTGAAATTTTAAATGAGGATGAACTATTAAATTGGAAAATTCAGACTTATCCTAAAAAATACTTTGATGTTTCTGCTGTTTTTCCAAAAAATTGTAATCCTGAATTTATCGCCAGTTCCATTAAAAATATTAAGGATGTTGTTGATGCTCAGGTAATTGATGTTTATGAAGGAAAACAGGTCACTTCAGACATGATAAGTATTACCTTCAGATATAAAGTAATTGACAAAAATGCTCGAAAAAGTGTTGAAAAGTTTTTAAAGGGTTTTGGAGGCATTATTCGATAAAAAAATTGCTTAAATTATTTTATATTTTTAACGTATTCTAATTTTATTTTTTTAGGTTTATTTACTTAATTTTGTAAATTTTATTTAATACTTTTAACCGAAACATTTATATACTATGATCAACGAATGTTATAGTAACAAGAATTAACTAAAACATTTTTTATACTAAAATTTATTTTTAAGTAATTTAATAAATATAATATAATTAATAATCAATAGTGGGGTGTTTTATGGAAAAAAAAGAAATGCAATTAAAAGTTGCAGAAGCATTTTCCCAATCAGATGTTGGTAGATCAGTAGCCAGAATTGATCCAGCATGCATGCAAAAATTAGATTTGCTTGATGGGGATATTATTGAAATTGAAGGAAAAAAATTAACAGCTGCATTAGTAGCATCATCTCAATCAGACATAGGCCTTGGAATTGTAAGAATTGACGGCTACATGAGAAAAAACGCTGGAACTTCCATTGGAGAAGAAGTAACCGTAAGACGAGCAGAAGTTAAAGAAGCACAAAAAGTAGTCTTAGCACCTGTAGAACAACAAATACTAATCAGGGGAGATGTAACACAAGCTTTTGCTGGTAGAGTACTATCCAAAGGAGATATAATAGTTTCTGGAGTAAGACAACAACAGACCATGAGAGGTGGATTATTTGATGAATTCTTCAGAGAAATGCCAGAGGTTTCACCACTTGGAGAAATAAAACTAGCTGTAGTCTCAACCAAACCAGTCGGAATAGTAAAAGTAGGTCCCATGACTGATGTGGAAGTCCAACAACAACCAGTGGATGTTTCAAAATTGGAAGGTGTGAAAACTTTCGTAGATGTTACCTATGAAGATATAGGTGGACTTAAAGAAGAAGTTAAAAAAGTCCGTGAAATGATTGAAATTCCACTCAAACGACCAGAACTCTTTGAAAGATTGGGGATAAGCCCACCAAAAGGAGTATTAATGCACGGTCCTCCAGGAACTGGTAAAACTTTGCTGGCTAAGGCTGTGGCCAATGAAAGCGATGCGCATTTCATTGCTATAAATGGTCCAGAGATCATGAGCAAATATGTGGGTGGTTCTGAAGAACGACTAAGAGAATTATTTGAAGAAGCAGAAGAAAATGCACCTTCCATAATATTCATAGATGAAATAGATGCAATATCTCCCAAAAGAGAAGAAGTGAGTGGAGAAGTTGAAAGAAGAACCGTTGCTCAACTCTTAACTTTAATGGACGGTCTAAAAACCAGAGGACAAGTAGTGGTAATTGGAGCTACTAACAGAGTAGACGCACTTGATCCTGCAATCAGACGACCTGGTAGATTTGATAGGGAAATAGAAATAGGTGTACCAGATAAAGACGGTAGAAATGAAGTTCTACAAATTCACACCCGGGGAATGCCCCTGGATGAAAAAGTTGATCTGGATGAAATTGCAGATGTTACCCACGGATTTGTAGGTGCAGACCTGGAATCCTTATGTAAAGAAGCAGCAATGAGAGTTCTAAGAAGAATACTTCCTGACATAAAAGCTGAAGAGGAAATACCTAAAGAAACTCTTCAAAAAATGATCGTGAAAAAATCAGACTTTAAAGAAGCTCTAAAAGAAATTCAACCATCTGCACTGAGAGAAGTTTTAGTACAGGTACCTAATGTAACCTGGGAAGACATCGGTGGATTAGAAAATACTAAACAAGAACTGCAAGAAGCTGTAGAATGGCCCTTAAAATATCCAGAAAATTTCGAAAAATTTGGGGTAAGACCACCCAAAGGCGTGCTAATATACGGACCACCAGGAACCGGTAAAACTCTGCTAGCTAAAGCTGTAGCCAATGAAAGTGATGCTAACTTTATAGCCATTAAAGGCCCAGAATTACTATCTAAATGGGTAGGAGAATCTGAAAAAGGAGTAAGAGAAGTTTTCCGAAAAGCAAGACAAACTGCACCAACAGTGATATTCTTTGATGAAATAGACTCAATTGCCTCCACCCGAAGCGGAGCAGACTCTGATTCTGGAGTTACAAAAAGAGTAGTAAACCAATTATTAACGGAAATTGATGGAATGGAAGAGTTACAAGACGTTTCAGTAATTGCTGCGACTAACCGGGTTGATATTATAGATCCTGCCCTGGTAAGACCTGGCCGATTTGACCGACACATTAAGGTAGATGAACCAGATGAAGCAGCAAGAATTGCAATATACAAAGTTCACACCAAAGACATGCCACTGGCAGAAGATGTGGACATTGAAAGACTTGCTAAAATGAGTGCAGGTTATGTTGGTGCGGACATAGAAGCAATATGCCGTGAAGCAGTGATGTTAACCCTTAGAGAAAATCTAAATGCTGAAAATGTTTCAATGAAATCCTTCAAAGAAGCAATGAAAAAGGTTAAACCAAAAAGTGAAGTTGAAATGGTCCAATACCATTAAAAACTTCAACATGAGAAGTAATTAAATTAAAACTTCTCAGTTCTTTTTTTATAAATAATATTTGTCTAATTCTGCCTGTGATTAATAAATGAATGTTTATTAGGTTAATTTATTTTAAAAACTTATTTTTTACCAGTATATCAAAAAATTTATTCATTTAAAAAATAGATGGAATAAAATGATTATACGCAATTTTTCTTCAAATTCCATTAAATTGTTTTAGTAAGTATAGTTGATTTGAATTTATAATTAATTAAAGAAGTTATAATTAATTAAAAACTAAATAAATTATTAAATTTAATTAGAAGAAAACCATTTATTACAAAAATCAATTTTATATTTAGTAAAAATAAATTCTAAAAAAATGAATAAAAAGGTTAATAATTCGTGGCAATTCTTAATTACAATGTTCAGGTGAAAAAATGAGTTACAAAGTTAAAGACATATCACTGGCACCACAAGGTAAAAAGAAAATTGAATGGGTTCAACGGCATATGCCTGTATTAGAAACCATAAAAAAAGCATTTCAAAAGGAAAAACCCTTTGAAGGAATAACAATTGGATCATGCTTACATCTTGAACCAAAAACTATTAATTTAGGTTTAACTTTCCAGGCAGGAGGCGCAAAAGTTGCCATGACCGGATGTAACCCTCTTTCTACCCAGGATGATGCTACCGCAGCCGGGGCTGCTCTGGGACTTAACATGTACGGTTGGAGGGGTGAGAACAATGAAGAATACTATGCAAACATTCATCAGGTGCTTGATCACCAGCCAGACATCATAATTGATGATGGTGCCGACATGATATTTCTCATACACAAGCAAAGACCAGAGCTAATAGAAAATATTTTAGGTGCCTGCGAAGAAACCACCACCGGAATACATAGACTAAAGGCTATGGCTGAAGACAAAGCTTTGAAATTCCCAGTGATGGCGGTAAACGATGCTTACACTAAATATTTATTCGACAACCGTTACGGAACCGGCCAATCCACCTTCGATTCAATTATGGGTGCCACCAATGTATTGATCGCAGGAAAAACCGTGGTCGTATGTGGATATGGATGGTGTGGTCGTGGAATTGCTATGAGGGCTGATGGACTGGGTGCAAATGTTATTGTTACTGAAATTGATCCTATAAGAGCTTTAGAAGCTAGAATGGATGGTTTTAGAGTAATGAAAATATCGGAAGCTGTTAAACATGCGGACCTGCTTATAACTGCCACTGGAGACATTGACGTTGTTGCTGGGAAAGATTTTGAATCAATGAAAGACGGATGTATAATGGCCAATTCTGGTCACTTCAATGTTGAAATCAATAGAAATGACCTTGAAAAGATGTCTGTTAAAAACAGTAAAATCAAGGCAGATATTGAAGAATTTGTAATGAATGATGGAAGAACTTTATATCTTCTGGCAGACGGCAGACTTGTTAATTTAGCATCAGAACGAGGCCAAGGACACCCCGCAGAAATAATGGACATGAGCTTTTCCATGCAAGCCTTATCCGCCAAATATTTATTGAATGCAGATTTAGGAAATGAGGTTTATAAATCACCTGATGATATAGACAATTACATTGCTAGACTGAAATTAAAGGCTATGAACATAGAAATTGATGAGTTGAGTCCTGAACAGATAAAATATCTTGAAAATTGGGAAGAGGGAACCTAAACCTTCTTATTTCTTTCCAGTTCGAAAATGATAAATGAGTTACATGAGTTTTTTTAAAATTATTGATAAAAGTAGTGAACCTGTCCGTTTATTTATTGGGGGAGTGCATGGTAAAGAGGGCTCAACAACCATTGAAGCCTTAAATCAAATTAATAGTCATGATGTTAATGATGGAAAGCTTCTTATATACAATTGTGATGAAAGTCCTTATATCAGTACTTTAGATGAAGGTTATTACGATTCAAAGATAGGCAAAGAGATTTTGTCCCTGATAAAAACCTACAAACCCAAGATTTATGTTGAACCACACTGTTATAAATCTTCTAATTATGAGAAATTAACTGATAAAAATAGGAAAGAAAAAGTTGGAGTTCCTCCACTTATAGAACTCAAGTGGGGGGTTCTAATTGGTTCAGTATCTCCATTTGTTAGGTTGAACTGCTTCAAAAGAGAAGATGTGTGTATTACACTTGAAGTACCATGCAAACCATCCCCAAAAGCGCTGAATTTGTATACGCAGGTTCTTAAAATTGTTGCAGGTTCAAAAAATAGAAAAGAAATAGAGGACAAATTAAAGGGAGAATTTCCTTCCCAAATAAAAACAGCACGTAAGTATGCTATTGAATTTTTTGGAGATTATCCTCCGTTCTAATTAACTTGTTTTAACTGAATTCAATCACCAGAATAACCCTCTATTAAGAGAAATACCATTCTCATTGCACATCTGGATTAAATATTCTGTAGGGAGGAAAAAGTTAAATCCTTGTTTTTCAAATCCCTGGACTAAAATACCAATGGCTTTACCATTTTTATCGCATACCGGGCCTCCACTACTCCCACTATCTACCGCAGCATCAGTTTGATAGTATTTTATTCCTGACGGTGATGGTCTTTCTCCACTAACTATTCCTTGAGTTAAAGTTGCAGTGTAAATACTATTCCATAGTTCATCACTGGCCTCTGTTGTAGATACATCTTTATAAAAGGCAAACTGTTCCATAGGGTATCCGTATATACGTACATCATCACCTACTTCGATTTTTTCAGAACTAACAGAAAGTGCAGGTAGATTATAAACATTATCTACCTTTAACAGCGCAACATCTATTTCATTTTCAGAATTTCCCATATCCACTAATTTAGCTACAGGAGGATTGTTGGGACTATCTGGAAATGCAGGTCCCCTAATATAAATATCATGCTGATATTTAGTAGCTTTGACTGCTCCTGCTTCCATAAATGTTGAAGTTAAATCATCTAAGTCACTTTCAGTCATATTTTTCAAAACTTCAGGATAATATTTCTGTAAAAATATATACATGGCTGCTTTATCTACATAATATTTTATATCATCATCATTCATTTTTCGAATAACGCCTTTCTTACTTATGTCCCATGGATCAGCCACAACATGAGCAGCAGTTGCAATATAACCGTCACCAGTTATAATAAATCCAGATCCACTACTGATTCCATAATATTCAACATTAACTGTATAATTCTTGTTATTTGTAGGATCAGTGACAATAGAAATTCCTGAAACAGCTGAAACAATGAATACTGCAGAATTTTGGGGTTTTGGTGAAGAAAAAGTTGAAGATATTGCAAAGACCCCTACTATGGCCACCAGCACAATAAGTGCACCTACAATTAAAATTAATTTAGTATTAGTTTTGTTTTTAACTGGTTTTTCGGAAGTTTTAATATCTTTTGAAGATTGTTTTGATGTTTTACTATTATCTTGTTCAGATTTAGGATTTATATTTTGTATGGGAATACTTTTTAAATCGTAACCACAATTTGCACAAAATTTAGAGCCATCCGAATTTTCTTTACCACATTTCGGGCATTTCATATTATATATCCCCTTATAATGAATTTTCAAATATGAAATATTTCTAATTTCTAATAATCTCTGTTACTGTATTATAAATCTTTTCAATTAGTTCTAATCCTAATTTTTATTGTTATTATTTAAAAAAATCTTATGGCCATAATTGTAGAAATTTAATCCGGCTGAAACCTATTTATATGGTTAAAACCAATCTTCCAAACTTTTTTGAGTAATATTCAATCCTTTTATCTTTTCTACTGCATTTAGAACTCGATCCTGTGAAAAACTGTGTTCTCCACTTAAAAAATCGATTAGCTCATCTTTATCTGGTTTTTTCCATTTTATCTCATAATCAACTGCAACATCAGGTTTTAGAAATATATCTCGAAGGACAGCAGGATCAACTTCCATTTCAACATCTAAATGTTTTATAACACTGTAAATATCTTTATGTTCCTTTAAGAGTTTTAAGCCAGTTTTTGCACCTACACCTTTTATTCCCTGATTGAAATCAGTTCCAACCAGTATTGCTACATCTACCAGTTGTTCTCGAGTTATGTCCAAATTATTTAAAACTTTATTTAATTCAAACATTTCTAAATTAGCTCTTGTAGAGGAGATAGCTAAATTCCTTACCATGAGGGGTGCGCCAAATAAAATACAGTCATAATCTTGAGATGCAACACACCATGCATCGCCATTTTGAACCATGTATGTGGCTTGAGCTTCTCCTTCCCCCACAGCTTGGATAAATGGTATTCCCATGAGATCTAAAAGTTTTTTTGAACTTTCAATAATTTCTGCTGACATTCTTGAAGATCTAACAGCATATTTACGAGCTTCCTCTATTTCCCCCTTTTCAAGGGCCTTTTTCCATTTTTTCTCAGATTCAATCCTAATCTCGCTTCTTTTAGTTTGAGTATCTCCTTTTAAAGAATGTGACTTTCCATCGAATACATAAACCGGTTTTATTCCTTTATCTACCAGTGCCGAGGTTCTGTATAAAAGTCCACTTAAATGAGATGTTACTCTACCCTGGTGATCCTTTAGTGGTGTGCCATCCTGCTGGCGTATGCTTGATAAAAACTGATAAAGAGCATTAGCCGCATCAATAGCTACTATTTTACCCTTCAAATCTTCAAATTTTATCTCTTCTGGTTTCACAATATCTTTAAGTTTCACGCCCATACAATCACATTCATCAACTGCTGGTAAAATGTTTAAAACATTATTATATTTATAAAATTTGAAATAGTTATCATATATTCAATTTTTAAAATAAAGAATAGGGAAATGTTTCCTTGATTCTTATAAGAACCATGTCTTTATGGATAATATTATAAGTCCTGGTTAACATCATAGAATCTGTATTAAAAATATCAGAAAGTTCCTGGCTGGGTTTTTCTACACCGATCATCTTAATTTCTCTTCGAGACTCAATATTATGCTTTTTTAGAATTCTACCTATAGGAATATCTGCTCTAATTAAGTCCTCTCTAAAACTATTATTAAGTCTTTCAACTGGTATGTAGGAGACTGCATGAATCAGGGGCTTTTTGCGTCCCATGATAACCACCCTATAATTTATTGTATCCCCTGCAATAATATCCAGTGCCCTAGCAATTTCTTCATTAGATTCCTGAAATTCTTGGGTCATGGTTTTAATATTGATTTTACCGCCATTTAAAACATCTAATATAGTTGTGACTGAACCGTCTGTAGCTAAAAGAATTTTTTGAGTATTAGAAAGTTCACCAATCTTTTTTTCAACTTTTTTTATCTCATCAATGATGTTAATATCCATTTTGCTCACTATGTTTATTTTTTTATGATATATTATAGTGATAACTAAGATATAGTCATTTAACTAATGATTCCGGGTTTTTAATTACGCCCTCTACTGCTGAAGATGCTACCACAGCAGGATTTGCCAGATAAACTTCTGAATCAGGGTCGCCCATTCTTCCTAAAAAGTTCCGGTTGGTGGTGGCGATCGCTGTTTCCCCAGAGCCTATTACTCCCATGTGAGCACCTAAACAAGGCCCACAACCAGGATTACAAACTATTGCTCCTGCAGATATAAATTTGTCAATAATATCTTCTTTTAAGGCATTAGAATAAATTTCTGCAGAAGCGGGGATTACTATTAAACGAACGTCCGGGTGTACCTTTTTATCTTCCAAGATTTGGGATGCTATTCTTAAATCTTCCAGACGACCATTGGTGCATGAACCTATAAAAGCCTGATCTATGTGCACCCCTTCGACCTTGGAAATATTTTTTACATTATCTACATTATGTGGACATGCCACCTGCGGTTCCATATCATTTATATCAAATAAATATTCTTTTTCATATTGGGAATCTTTATCAGATCTTACTATCTCAAAAGAATCACCGGACCTTTCTTTTAAATATTTTAATGTCAGAGGATTAGGTTCCATTATTCCATTTTTTGCCCCCATTTCCACTGCCATATTACACATGGTCATTCTTCCCGATACATCCAGGGATTCTATTGTTTCTCCGTGAAATTCAAGTGATTTATATGTTGCTCCATAAGAGCCAATTTCACCAATAACATTCAAAATAACATCTTTCGCAGTTGTATATGGTCCTAAATTACCAGTTATAATGATTTCATATGCTTCAGGAACCATAAACCATGTCCTGCCGGTTGCAAAAATCATAGCCATATCTGTGGCCCCTACACCTGTAGCAAATGCTCCAAAGGCCCCATAAGTACATGTGTGAGAATCTGCACCTACAATAACTTTTCCAGGGTTTATATATCCTTTTTCAGGGAGAACCTGATGACATATGCCCTCTCCATGAGTGTAAATATTCTTTATCCCTTGTTCCCGGGCAAATTTCCGAGTTACTTTTTGAAATTCTGCAGAACCAATATTATTTGCAGGTAAATTATGATCAAAAACAATAACAATCTTTTCATTATCCCATACTGTATCTGCAATTTTTTTAAATGTATTTATGGTAGGTGGGGAGGTTCCATCATGTGTCATTGCTAGATCTACATCTACCTTAATTAGTTCGCCGGGATTAACTTCCCTTTTTTGGGAGGCCCTTGCTAAGATTTTCTCGGTAATATTCATATCAAAAACCACTAACAATCAATTTTATAATCATTCTAAACAATAAAGAAGATTCAAACTATTTTTTATTGAAAACTTTTCATTGCTTTATATTTTTAGAAGTCCACCGGTCCGCGGATGGATTTAACTATCTTATTGAATAATTTGTCGTTAATATATTTACCCTCTTCTCTTTGCATTTTAACTTGTTCAACGATTTCACATAATTCGTCTCTAGTCACTTCTATTCCGCATTCTTGAAGTTTTGCTTTTACTGCCCGGCACCCTGAATGTTTACCTAAAACTATCCTCCTATGATGGCCTATTAATTCTGGTAGAAATGGCTCGTATGTTAATGGTTCTTCAATAACTGCGTCAACATGTATACCTGATTCGTGACGGAACACATTTCTTCCAACTATAGGCTTGTTATCAGGTATCTTCATGTGAGTAAGTTCCTCGACCAGTTTGGAAAGCTCATAAAACACCTTTATATTAAATCCGAGATCAACCCCATAAACCATAAGCAGAGCCATTATCAACTCTTCCAGAGAAGTATTACCTGCCCTTTCACCTATACCATTAACTGTGGTTGATATGGCATTTCCTCCTGCTAAAAGTCCTGCGATTGAATTAGAAAGAGCCAAACCAAAGTCATTATGGCAGTGCATAGCAATATCTACTTTTAGATGTGATCGAAGCTCCCTTACCAAAAAATCCATACCATATGGATTTATAGCCCCGACAGTATCAGCTATGTGAATTCTGTCAACACCATAATTTTCTGCTTTTTTATAAATTCTTTTAAGGAAATCTAAGTCTGTTCTGGTTGCATCTTCGGCTGAAAAAGCCACAAATATCCCATGATCTTTAGCATACTCAATTGATTTCATACATACATTCAGAGCTTGATCCTTGGAAAGTTTTAGTTTGTGTTGCAAATGAATATCTGAAGTTCCCATGAATGTTATTATGCCATCAACATCACAATCCAACGCTACATCAATATCTTCCTTCTTAGTACGGGAGAGAACAATTATATCTGCATTTAAATTTTCATTAACTATGGCCTTTACTGATCTTTTTTCTTCATTGGATACTATGGGAAAACCAGCTTCAATCTGGTGAATTTTAAGTTCATCCAGCTTTTGGGCTATTTTAAGTTTTTCAGGGGTTCTTAAACAAACCCCTGGTGTTTGTTCACCATCTCTTAAAGTTGTATCATAGATGGTAATATTCTTTGGAAATTCTAAATTCACTTCTTTATTGAAAGGACTTACAAAATACTTCAAATTATACCCACCATTATTTAGATAATAGATTTAAACTTGAAACTTTTCTAAAGGAATTAATCTATTTAACTTTACGCTTTATAATTAAAATATTTACCCATATGGAATGATAAAAAAAATACATTTCCATTTTAAATTATCCATTTTTTTATATTATCGTACTTTTTTATAATAATCAAATTTCACAATTTAATATATGGTTATTTTCTCGAAAGTCAAGTATTGAACCAATTAAATATAAATTCCCATAAGTTCCAGATAAGATCTTCTTTCAAATCCATCTGTAATTCCTATTTTTTTATATATTTCGAAAATTTTTTCTACAGAATCTTCAAAATTTTCGCCTTCATTGGCTTCAGTTTCGATTTCCACAAACGTTCCTACATCCCGAACTTCATCCAGACTTATAATAAAACTATGGTAGTGGTAGATAACTCTTTTTTTATTAACATTTGCAACGGGAATGAATCCAATATTTTCCAGAATAGAAGACATTTTTTCCAAATCTTCAATTTCAACTTCTATTTCTTTTCGGGTTTTACTAACAGCGTCCATCTTCGCTCCTTTATATGTTAAAATTAATTTTTCATATTTTGAATTTTCTAAACCCGGTTGGGTAACCTTTCTAATTCGAAGTGCCTCATCTGTTTTAGCAAAATCACGGTGGGGTGCATTAAAGTAAATATCATCCTGAAGCTCAGTTTTTATAAGCTCAGCATCTAACTTGGCCAAAGCATTTTTAACTGGATTGAAATCGTTTACATGGGCTTTAACTTCAACTTCTATCATTATATCACCTGAATTATTTGATTTTAGTGAGGACAATTAAACTTAGGACATCCCCCAGAAAATTCTGGATCAACATTTAAATATTCTTTATTAGAATCCGTTTCTGGGAAATTGTTAAGGTATATGACCTGTTCCTTTTTAGTTCCATATCGATAGATAGTAATTCCTTTACATTTTAGTTTATAGGCTAAGATAAAAATATTTTTTATATCGTCCTGGGATGCGTCTGTAGGTAGATTAACTGTTTTAGAAACAGCATTATCCACATATTTTTGAAAACTGGCCTGCATCTTAACATGACATTGTGGAGGGATATCATAAGCAGTTACAAATAATCTTCGAATTGTTTCTGGAATTTCTTCAATATTTTGGATGGAACCATTTACTGCAATCTTTTTTAAGATACTTTTGTTAAAGAATCCTTCTTTTTCTGCTATTTTCTTAAAAACAGGGTTTATTTCCATTAATTTAGTACCATCCAATACTTTTCTAACGAAACTAACTGCAAATAAGGGTTCTATACCACTAGTAACACCAGCCAATATACTTATAGTTCCAGTAGGGGCAATAGTAGTAGTGGTAGCATTTCTCATTGTCTCAAAGCCGTTATCATACCATTTACTATCCTTGAAGTTAGAAAAAGATCCTCTTTCCTTACCCAATTTGATTGAAGCTTCTGTTGCCTTTTTGGATATGAATTTCATAATTTCTTCAGCTATTTTTAAAGCGGGAACTGAATCGTACGGAATTCCGAGCATTAAAAGTAGATCAGCAAAACCCATAACTCCTAGACCAATTTTACGATTTTTTAGTGTTTCATTTTCAATTTTAGGTGACGGATAATTATTAACGTCGATTACGTTGTCTAAAAAGTGTACTGCTACATTTACAATGTATTCTAATCTTTTCCAGTTAATTTTACCATTTTTAAATATTTTGGTTAAATTAATTGAACCTAAATTGCATGATTCATAATCCATAAGTGGTTGTTCCCCACAAGGATTTGTTGCAGTAATTTTTCCAAGTTTAGGTACAGTATTGTGCCTGTTTATTTCGTCTATAAAAATTAATCCAGGATCTCCTGTTTTCCACGCCATCTCCACTATTTTATCAAATAAGTATCTTGCCTTAAGTTTTCTTACCACTTGTCTATTTCTGGGATTTATTAATTCATAATTCCCATCACTTAACACTGCATCCATAAAACTATCTGGAACCGCTACCGACAGATTAAAATTTTTAAACAATCCTTCCTGAACCTTTGACGAAATAAAATCAAGTATATCTGGATGATTAACATCCATTACCGCCATATTTGCCCCTCTTCTTCTTCCTCCTTGTTTAATTACATCAGTTGCCACATCAAATATGCGCATAAACGAAACCGGTCCTGACGCAATACCTTTAGTTGATTTTACAACATCTCCCCGGGGTCGAAGCTGTGAAAAAGAAAAACCAACACCGCCACCTGATTTATGGATAAGTGCCATATATTTTAGTGAATCAAATATAGCTCCCATAGAATCTTCAACAGGTAAAACAAAACAAGCAGACAGTTGATTAATTTGAGTTCCAGCATTCATTAAAGTTGGTGAATTTGGAAGAAATTCCAAATTAGACATTAAATCGTAAAATTTCTCTTCAATTGACTTTAAATCAATATCTGGTTCGTATATTTCATCTACTACAGAAATTGCTTTAGTTACTCTTCTAAACATACCTGATGGTGTTTCAATAAGTTTACCACTCTCATCTTTGAGTAAATATCTCTTTTTAAGGATTTTAATAGCATTTACAGATAGTTTTACTTCATAAGATTTTGCAAAGTTTTCTACTTTTCTTATATTCCCACGGCCTTAGTTTTAATCGAGTGAAACTAAATATAAAAATTTTATAGGAATTTTGTAAGAAAAATTTAGTTAATAATGTATTTTGATTAATGAATCTTGGAATAATACTTAATTTTAAGATTTGTATTGCTTAAAATATTATTTATTCTACGTTTTTTTCTATAAAGTTTTCTAAATAATTTTTTGCATCATGGATCTGCAATAAATAATCATTTATAAGTCTTTCAAGAAGTTCGTATGGTTTTATTCTATGATCCCTCTCATCTACAATTTTTTTCTTAACTTTTAAAGATTCTTTTTTATTTAATTTCTTATTAAATACTTTCATTACTTTAACTGGTTTATTCAACTCTTCAATTCTCTTTAGATATTCTTTTCGAATGGAACGCGTGTCCATGCGAATATTATAGTTTATCTTAAGTAAAGTCTTTTCAATTTTCTTTAATTTGACGAGTAATTGTAAAGCTTCTGAAACCGAATCAATATCTAGATTTAAACCTTCGATTTCTAGATTTGAAATTTCTTCACGGTAGAATCTTGGATCTAAAACCATTATTTCCCCTTTTATATTGATATTTTTCTATCACCGTATGAAGTACTATTAGAACAATATATTTAATAAAATGTTTATTTAAATACTAAAAAACTTAAAAAACAATACGTGTAAAGTATGATATAATATAATATAAATATTTGAATGATAAAATTAGTTGATAGTTTTAAAAAAATTTTCTCTGATTTTGTAAATGAAAAATAAGGGTTTCTAATCATTTTTATTTTGATTTAAGCCAATAAAATTTATAGAATAGGATATTATTTATCTAGATTATTTTTCATATTTACTGTTAAAGACAAAAAAAATATTTTTTATAATATAAAGTAATATAAATAACCCTTTATAAACCATATAAAAAATGTATATAAATAAATCGTGATTATTCGGAGGTATATATTTGACAGATGTAGAAATAAAAATCGAAAACATCGTGGCTTCTGCAACATTAGGAAAATCATTAGAACTTAAACAAGTTGCACCTGCATTAGAAGGCGTAGAATATAATGTAGAAAATTTTCCAGGATTAGTATATAAATTGAAAGAGCCAAAAACCGCTGCCCTGATATTTGGTTCAGGTAAATTAGTTTGTACTGGAGCTAAATCTATAGAAGATTCTAAGAAGGCTATTCACATTGCAGTGGATAAAATGAGAACACTAGATCCAGATATTCCTAAAGAGTTTGAAATAAAAATTCAAAACATTGTAGCTTCAGCCAATTTAGGTAAAACCTTAAATCTGGAAGCAGTGGCCTTAGGATTAGAAAACACAGAATATGAACCAGAACAATTCCCTGGTTTAGTTTACAGACTTGGCGACCCAAAAGTAGTATTGCTTTTATTTGGTTCCGGGAAAGTAGTTTGTACTGGGGCTAAGAGTTTTGATGACGCTAAACTCGGTGTTGCTAAAACTCGAGAGCGTTTAGAAGAATTGGATTTGATTTAAACTCGGTGGTATTATTGATTAAGCTTGTAGTTTTTGATCTTGACAACGTAATTATTGATGGCGAGGCTATAGATGAAATTAGTAAGTTAAAAGGCGTCGACAAAGAAATAACAGAAATAACAGAAAAAGCCATGCAAGGCGAATTAGATTTTGAAACAGCAATTAAAGAGAGAGTATCTTTACTTAAAGGGACTTCAGTCGAAGATATACAGAAGGTTGTTGAAAAAATACCGCTGATGGAAGGAGCTGAAGAAACTATTAAAGAACTCAAAAATAAAGGGTATAAAATTGCGACAATAACCGGTAGTTTCGAAATCATATCCAACCATATTAAAGACAAATTAGGATTGGATTTTGCTTTTTCAAACAGTCTCATGGAAGAAGATGGTTTACTAACCGGAGAAGTTGAAGGCCCCTTGGTAAAAGGTTCAAAAGCAGATGTTCTAAAGGAACTATCTGAAAAAGAAAACATATCATTAGAAAATTGTGTTGCTGTTGGTGATGGAGCTAATGATATATCCATGCTTAAATCTGTTAAATTAGGAATAGCATTTAATGCTAAACCTGCAGTTAAAGAAATAGCAGATGTTGTTATTGATAAAAAAGATTTAAGAGAACTTTTAACTCATTTAAATACTGATGGCGACGCTGAAGAGACTGATGGTGATTATGAAATAAAATCAGTTAACCTGGAACAAAGCAATGAAAAGCTGCTTAATGAAAAGCAAACTTATGAAAAAATGCTAACAAAAGTTGCAGAAGAGAGAGATAAGCTTAATCAGGAAGCTAAAAATTTCAGAACGCTAAGAGATGATCTTAATAGTAGTCTTAAAGAAAATCTTAATAATGCCATAGAATTCCGGGACAAAAGAAACAAATTCAACGAAGAAGTTGAGAAAAACAAAAAACTTCGTGAAAAAGCTAATAAAGAACTTAAAAGTATGGAATGGGCTTCTGGTAAGAAAGATCGTATTAAAATTGAAAATGAAATTAAAAAGATTGAAAAAACCATAGAAACCAAGGTTTTGGATATTAGAAAAGAAAATGAATTAGTCAAAAAATCTACAGATCTTCGAAAAAAGCTTAAAGAAATCCAGGAAGACGAAGAAGTTCGAGAAGAAGCTCTTGAACTTAGAAAAACATCAGAATCATATCATGCTAAAGTTGTTGAATTTTCAGATGAAGCACAAATTGCCCATGATAAAATGCTTGAATATTTCAAAAAAACAGATGAAATACGAAGCAAAGCCGATGATGCCCATAAAAAGTTTGTGGAATGCAAGGAAAAAGCATCAGCAAAACATGACAAATTCCGGGCAATTTTAGATGAAATCCACAAAATAAATAAAAAAATTGGTAAAGTCAAATCAGAGAAACGCCATATTGAAAACAAAGCTAGTAAAAAACGAAATTTACAAGAAAAAGAAAAAGCTGAAGAGATATATCAAAAATTCAAAAAGGGTAAAAAACTCAGTACTGATGAGTTACTACTGCTTCAAAAACACAACATTGTTTAAGGGATTAAATCCCTTTAATATTTATTTAAATTCTAAATTATATTCTGTAATCATTTACGAGGAGATAGATTCTGTAAATAATGTCCATTATGAGGTTTCCATGATGATAAAAGATAAAAAGGAAGTAAAATCTGAAAAGATTGAAATTTGCTTTATTTGTAATAAAGAATTTGACATGAATGAAGATGATATTAGTAGATACATTCATGGGAAATATCCACTCTGTCCTTATTGTTCCGAGTTTTATGGATTTTATTAATTTTATTTATTAATTAATCTTTTTTTAGATACTTAAATAAATTTTAAAGTGTTAAAATAAGGCCTAATTTAGTTAATGTGCATTTTTTAGGTTTTATCAATATTTTATTAAATAGGATTTTCAAATTTATCCTTCTTATTTAAATATATTAACTAAAAATAATCCACTAATTATGTACTTATATTAATAATATGAAAATCGAAAGAAGTTATGTAATAAATGCAACAGTTAATTTAAACGATAATAATTTAATTTAAAATAATCATAACAATGAATTGAGTGATATTATGCATGAGGTTATAATCTGCGAGAAACCAAAATCATCTGAAAAAATAGCCAGCGCACTCTCCAGCAACGCGGTTAAAAAAAGTTATAAAAGAGTTCCTTATTACGAATTTGAAGAAAATGGTAAAAAAACTACTGTTTTAGCTGCAGTTGGCCATTTATACTCACTTGCACCTAAAAATTCCCGGCAGAAAAAAATATTTGATATTGACTGGAAACCTCTGTATGAAAAAGACAAAAGCAAAAAATATGTTAAAAATTACATTGACGCCATTATAAAGTTCGCAAAAAATGCTGATAAATTTATTCATGCTTGTGATTATGATATAGAAGGTACATTAATTGGTTATAATGCATTAAAATATGCTTGTGGGGAAAAAAGTTTAGATAATGCATTTAGAATGAAATTTTCCACTTTAACTAAGGAAGATGTGTTAGATGCATATGAAAATCCTATAGATATTGATCTAAAACAGGTGGATAGTGGTATTGCACGTCACGTACTTGATTTTCTCTTTGGAGTAAATATATCTAAATATTTAACAGATTCTGTGATGAAAGCCACCTCCAGGTATATTCAACTTTCTGCAGGTAGAGTTCAAACTCCAACTCTATCTATACTGGTTGATCGGGAAAAAGAGATTAAAGAGTTTATACCAGAGCCTTACTGGATGATCAAAGCTGATTTAGAGGGCGGAATACTCGCAGATCATAAAAGAGGCAAAATTTTTGATAAAAAAGAAGCGGATTCTATTTTAAAAAATTGTGAAAACAAAGATGCGCTGGTTGAAAGTATCAATTTACGGGAAAGTAAAAAGAGACCTCCCGTACCCTTTGATCTGGGAACTTTACAATCAGAAGCATATGGTTTATTTGGTTTTAGTCCAAAAAAGACCCAGCAAGTAGCACAAAATCTTTATATTGAAGGATATACCTCTTATCCTCGAACATCTTCACAGAAACTGCCAAAAAGCATAGGATATGACAAAATATTAAAAAAACTTGGTAAAAATAACACTTTTAAAAAGCATATTTCCAAACTCAAAAAACCTTATTTCCCCAAAGAAGGTAAAAAAAAGGATGAAGCTCACCCAGCTATACATCCTACCGGTTTAATCCCTAAAAAATTAAGTACAGATTCTCAAAAAATTTATGAATTGATTGTATACAGATTTATAAGCGTGTTCAGTGCCGATGCAGTTACTGAGACTATGAAAGTTGATTTAGATATTGGAAATGAAGAATTTACATTCAGTAGAAGAAAAACTGCTAAACTGGGTTGGTTAGAGCATTATCCTTACCGAAAAATAGAAAATGATGTATTTCCAGATATAAAAGAAGAAGATGTATTGAAAGTACTAGAAATTATCTGCGATGAAAAGGAGACAAAACCTCCTGCAAGATACAACCAAGCCTCTTTAATACGGGAACTAGAAAAAAGAGGATTAGGTACTAAATCAACAAGAGCCAACATAATATCCATCCTTTATGATCGAAAATACATAGAAGGAAAGCAAATTGAGGTAAATCAGCTTGGTGAACAGCTCATTGATACCATGAAGAAATATTGTGATAAAATTACCAGTGAAGAATTAACCAGACAATTTGAAAATGAACTACAAGAGATAATAAAAGGATCTATTGAAAAAGATACAGTTATAGAAGAGGCTAAAGTAGAAGTTACATCTATTTTAGAGGATATAGAGAATAAAAAATTAAAGATAGGTGAAGAACTTTACGAAGCCTACAAAGAAAGTAGAATTGTTGGTAAATGTAAATGTGGTAATAATTTAATATTAATCAATTCTCCCCGTACCGGAAGCATATTTGTGGGATGTTCAGGATACCCGGACTGTAAGGTAACTTATCCCCTTCCACGCGGTGCTAGCATATTAAAAACAACTTGTGAAAAATGTGGTCTGCCCATGATATCATTTGGTAAACCTCGTCAAAGGGCTTGTCTCGATCCAGACTGTGGTAGGGAAGGCAAAAAACCATCTAACGAAGTTGTGGGAAAATGTCCAGATTGTGGAAGTGATTTGATAAAAAGATCCGGCCGTTATGGAGAATTTATTGGATGCAGTGGTTTTCCTAAGTGCAGATTCACCAAATCTATTGAAGAAGAGAAACAAACCAACTAATAAACACTTATTCTAAAAAAACAACAAAATATCATATCTCTTTTTTCAAAGATAATTAAAAACCAGTTGATGTTTAGAATGGAGAAATTTTTGTTAAAATGTGAATAAAGTAGCTATTTTTATTAAAAATTTTGATTTAGAGACATGGCTTTTTTTCTCAAATTTTGAAGATTTAATAAAAGGAATTGATTTGTTCTAAACTTTTTAAATACTATTTCACATATTGTATCTCTTAAATAATTTAAATAGAATCCATTTAAAATAAAATAGGGAACTTTTATATATTTTAAACACATATCCTTCATGCAATCAGAGGGCATACCATGAACGCAAAAGAATTTCTATCCAAATACAGGACCATAATAATTATTATATTACTATTTTCAATGATGTTTTACTTGAGGACAGAATCTGTGAATTTATCCAGCGTTCCTCAAGACATGAAAAGCTTTTATCAAGACGAAAACGGACTTCCATATTTCAGTGAAATGGATTCTTATTATAACTATCGTATGACTCAGGATTTCCTGGATCATGGATATTTAGGAGACACCATATTGGACGGAGTACCATGGGATCTGCATTCATATTACCCCCCTGGAAGAGCAGCGGATTATCCACCTTTAATTGTTTATGTAACAGCCATGGTTTATAAAATTGTGAATGCATTTACCAGTGTGTCGTTGATCACAGTTTGTTACTGGATGGCGGCTTTTATAGCCTCTTTATGTGTCATTCCAGCTTATTTATTTATCAAAAAAATAACCAACGACTTCGGAGGAATTACAGCTGCTATTTTAGTAGGTACGGCACCCACATATTTCTCCCATACATTTGCCGGATTTTTTGATACAGACATGTTTAACATGCTGCTTCCCCTTCTGGTGGTTTGGTTCTTTGTAGAAAGTATTAGGGTTAGTGACATTAAAATGAAAGGAATTTATGGTGTTTTATCTGCTGTATCTATGTTAGTATTTTCCATGGCCTGGGTAGGTTGGTGGTACCTTTTCTACCTCATAATAGCCACAGTAGTAATATATCTAATAGTTCTCAAACTATTCTTTAAAGAGAAAAAAGAGAAAAAAGAGACTAATAAACCAGATAAAACAAAGATTGATGGATCATATATCAAAAAATGGTTGTTTGATCATCCAGAAATTATGTCACTCCTAATCTTTGTGGTTCTAAGCTCCCTTTTTATAGGTCTATTCTTTGGATTTTCTAAGTTTGCATCATCACTTTTTGAACCATTTGGATTTGCACAGATACAGTCTGTAGTGCAAAATACTGCTTATCCAAATGTTTATGTCTCAGTATCAGAACTACAAATACCCGGCTTTTTGGAAGTAGTGTACGGTGTTGGGGGTGTATTACCTTTTGTGATGGGAATATTAAGCATTGTACTACTAATTCAGATGATAAGGGGAAAAGGTCCTGGCAAAAAGAAAGAAGAAGTTAATTCTGATAAAAAATCTAAAAAACGTAAAAAGAAAAATAAAAAGGCAAAGAAATCACAAGATGCCGCTACTAAAAAATCAGAACCATCGACTCCTTTTTTAACTGAGGATAAGAAGAATTATCTATTATACATCGTGCTCTTCGCTTTATGGCTTTTAATCACTGCTTATGCAGTTACCAAAGGTGTTAGATTTATTGCTGCATTTTCGTTACCTATAGCTCTGGGTACGGGTATTTTTATTGGAATTGGAGTACTTTATTTAAGAAACTATATCAAAAATCCCCGCTATTGTGCCATTGTAGCCTTATTAATCATAGCAGTAGTATCTTATCAATCAGTTTCTGGTGCCTATTCCATATCAAGTTCAGTAGTTCCTGGTACCGATGACTCTATGGTTAACTCCTTAAAGTGGATAAATCAAAATACTTCAAAGGATACAGTTATAACCTCCTGGTGGGACTTTGGCCATCTATTTGCGGCAGTTGGAGATAGGCCCGTCACATTTGATGGTGGATCTCAAAATACTCCACGAGCATATTGGGTTGGAAAAGCCTTAATAACTAATAATGAAAGTTTATCTGCAGGAATACTGCGAATGATAACTTCGAGTGGTGATGAGGCATATCTCACACTGGATAATTACACAAAAGATACAAAAAAGAGTGTGGAGATATTGGATACTATTTTAGGTGTTGATAAACAAGCCGCCCAATCAATATTAACTACTCAATACAATTTAAGCTCAAGTCAAGCATCTACTATCCTTAAATATACTCACCCAGATAATCCTGCGCCTTTTGTACTTATAACCAGTGGGGATATGGTTGGTAAAGCTGGTTGGTGGTCTTACTTTGGAAGTTGGAACTTCGATAGCAATCAGGGAACCCAATATGGATATTACCCAGCAGTTGCAAGTGCACCAGAACAAGTGATCAACAATACCACCATAATCCAAACCGTTAACATTGTGACAGAAGAAGCAACTGTGGGTGTTATAGGGCAGATCAACGGGACAAACATTACTGCAGTAATAGCAGCCAAACAAGGTGAAGAACAACAAGCAATAGAGCCTCACAAGCTAATTATTATTGAAAATGGAGAAGTTGTAAAAGATGAATTAGTTTCAGAGGACAGCCCTTTAAGTATTCTCTTAATAAAAGAGAATGATACGTATACTGCAGTGATAATGAACAAAGAACTGGAAGATTCCATGTTCACCAAATTGTATTATATGAAAGGAACAGGTCTGGAATTGTTTAAATTAGCTAAAGAAGATGGAGAAGTGTTAGTCTGGAGTTTATAGTATAACTTACTCCTTTAATACTTACTCCTTGATTTATTTATTAAAATTAAATGTAAAATACTAAAAATTGAAAGATTTATCAAAAGCCAATCAAAGTTAATTTAGAAGACTTATTAATCCCCATCTAGAATAAAAAAAGTATAAATTAATCATTAAACTCTTAAAATAGAATTATTAATAAAATAAAATTATTAAATTTTATTTGCCTAACTTTGCTTTGAATATGTCAGTAGCACTGATCATTCCTACGATCTGATCATTTTCTTCTACGAGAAGTCTCCATACAACATTTTTTACCATGGTATCTGCAGCTTCTTTTAAAGTGGCCTCAGGAGAAATGGTTACTAACTCTCGCTCTAGGACATCCCAAACTTTAATCTCACTTAAATCATCACCTTCAGCTATTGCTTCCAGAACATCCCACGTTGTAACAATGCCTATGTTTTCATCTCCCTTTGTAACGATAAAGCTTCCTCTTTCCCTTTCAATCCCGTTTCTGAGAACATCTTCCAAGTTAGCATCCTCATTTATAGTATCCATTTCACTAATCATGATATTTTTCACTTTCATAAAATCGCCCAGATTAATTATGAAAGTTATTTAATATAAAATTTCATGGAAAAGAATAAATAAAAGAATTACGGTGAAAAAAAGTAAATAGTACGTATACCTAATAGAAAGTGTCTAACTAATATGATATTAAACTTTTTTTAACAACTTTTAACTAGTTTTATGTGAGTTTTATGGACATCGATGATAAAATACAAAAAATTGAAGAAGAGATCAGGAAAACACCCTACAACAAGGCCACATCTCACCATATAGGGAAACTTAAGGCAAAGTTATCTAAACTTAAAGAAGAGTCCCTTCAGAGAAAAAGTGGAGGAACCAAAGGTAAAGGTTTCCATGTGAAAAAGAGTGGAGATTCCACGGTAGTTTTGGTTGGATTTCCTTCCGTTGGAAAATCAACACTATTAAATGATCTGACTAATGCTGAATCAAAAGTTGGGGCTTACGAATTTACCACTTTAGATATAATTCCCGGTGTTATGGATTACAAAGGGGCTAAAATACAAATATTTGATATCCCTGGAATAATCACTGGTGCATCCACAGGTAAGGGGAGAGGAAGAGAAATATTATCCGTGGCACGTAACGCAGACTTGGTAGTTATGGTGCTGGATGTTTTCAATCCCCATCATGTAAACATAATAAAGAGGGAACTGGGAAGTGTGGGTATCCGTCCTAATGAACAAAAACCGGACGTAACCATTAAAAGAAACAAGTTAGGCGGTATTCACCTTTCTAAAACAACGAAATTAACACAGATAGATGAAAAGACCATCCGTTCGATACTTAATGAATATGGAATACATAATGCTGACGTGCTTATACGGGATGATGTAAATATAGACCAGTTTATTGATGTTTTAGAAAGTAATCGTTGTTATATCCCCACATTAGTTGTTTTAAATAAAATTGACTTGGTTGATGAGGATTATCTAAATAAACTGAAAGAAAAATTTCCAGATGCTATTCCCATATCTGCAGATAGAAATTTAAATATTGAGAAACTTAAAAAAGAAATTTTTAATAAATTGGAGCTTATCAGAATTTATTTAAAACCACAGGGCAAGAAAGCAGATTATGATGAACCACTTATCATTAGAAAAGGATCTAATGTGAAAGATGTTTGTTCGAAACTTCACCGGGATTTTGTTAAAAATTTCAGACACGCTAAAGTTTGGGGTTCTTCAGTGAAATTTGAAGGCCAAAAGGTGGGTTTTGAACATGTTTTAAATGACGAAGATGTATTAAGAATAATTGTTAAAAAGTAACCTATAGTTAGAAACATAATAAGTTCTATAATAAAATAGTAGTAGTAATTTCAATTAATTCAAAAAATAATAATACTTACATTTTTTTAACGTTTTAATGTTAATGAGTGAAAATTGAAGTTTAGTGGTGTAAAAATGGAATTAGATGATATAATCATATCTAAAGCGATAGTTGAAGAATTTACGAAAGAATTCATGGATTATATGGAGGTTGATGTGGCTATTGGGGGTGGTGGCCCCTCGGGACTTGCAGCAGGGTATTATCTTGCTAAATCCGGTTTGAAAGTCGCACTTTTCGAAAGGAAACTCAGTATTGGTGGTGGAATGTGGGGCGGAGGTATGATGTTCAATAAAATAGTCGTCCAGGAAGAAAGCCGCCGAATTTTAGATGAATTTGGAATTAATGCCATTTATTATAAGGATAATTATTATGTTGCTGATTCAATTGAAACAGTTTCTACATTATGTTCCAAAGCAACTAAAGCTGGTCTTAAAATATTTAACCTGATGAGTATTGAAGATGTTATGATTAGAAATGAAGAGATTAAAGGATTGGTTCTAAACTGGAGTGCAGTTGAAATGGGCGGATTGCACGTTGATCCATTGACCATGCGTTCTAAAGCAGTTGTAGATGCTACAGGCCATGCCTGCGAAATTGTCAACGTAGTCCAAGATAAAATTGGACCAAAACTCAATACCGAAAACGGGAAAATAATGGGTGAAAAGCCTATGTGGGCTGAAATAGGTGAAAAATCCATAATGGACAATACTAAAGAAGTTTATCCTAATCTTTACGTTACTGGAATGGCCGCCAATGCAGTTTATGGATCTCCAAGGATGGGCCCTATATTTGGAGGAATGTTACTCTCTGGTGAAAAAATAGCAGAAATATTAATTGAAAAATTAAAATAAGCCTCTAAATAAATCAAATATTGTTAAAAAATAATAGATTCAAAATTATGCCGAAATTAATTCTAATCACTGGAACTCCAGGGGTAGGAAAAAGCACCATAGCTTCTATGCTTGCTAAAAAAATAAATGGACATCTTATCCCCATTAATCAAGTTATTAATGATAAAAAATTGTATACTGGTTATGATCGTGAGAAAAACTTTAAAATTGTTGATTTAAATGCTTTATGCAGTGAAATGGAGAAGATCATTGCTGAAAATCAACATGATGTTCTAATTGTAGAGGGGCATCTTTCTCATTATATTGAAAAAGCAGATATTGTAATTGTTTTAAGAACCAATCCTCAAATTTTAGGGGAACGACTAAAACAAAGGGAATATAGTGCAGATAAAATAAATGAAAATATGGAAGCCGAAGCTATTGATTTATGCACGTTTGAAGCTTTTGAAATTCATGGCCACAAGGTAAATGAGATAGATAACTCAGAACTTTCGCCTGATGAGGTTGTGGACCTGGTCATTGAAATAATAAAAGGTAATAAAAAGTTTCAGGTTGGTAAAATAGATTTTTCGGAGTTTTTGATGGAATATAAAAATACTTTATTAAACTAATATAAATTAGATGAGAATATAGAAAAGCTTTTTAAATAGGTATGAACATACCATTTATAATATTCTTCTTGAAGTATATTGATTAGGAGTTTTAAATGAACTGATTACTGATCTTACTCTTATATTTTAAAGAATAATTGGTAACATATTTTATATATTCTCGTCTCTAGAGTTTTGAAACGAGGTTAAACTTTGAGGAGAGGAAGAAGACCAAAATGGATGTTAAAAATAGCTAGAGAAAGGATTAACATTCTTTTTAGATTGGCAGATAAAGAGTTTCAAAAGCATCCTGAAAGATCAAATCGTTATGTCAAATTAGCTAGGAATATAGCCACCAAGTATAATATTAAAATGCCCCAAATTTGGAGGCGTAGATTCTGTAAAAACTGTTATTTATTCCTAAAACCAGGATATAATTGCAGGATACGGTTATCTAAATCTTGTGTAGTTATCAGTTGCCTTGAATGTGGGAATGTAATGAGAATTCCCTACATTAAAGAAAAGAAGAATAAAAGGAGAGAAAAAGTTGAGTCATACACAATCAAAAAAAGAGCTAATGAACCGAGCTCTTTCTGCAATGACAATTAATATAGGGAAGTCAGGAATAAACGAAAACGTTATAGAAGAGATAAAAAGGCAGCTTAAGGATAAAGAAATTTTAAAATTAAGATTCTCAAAAAATATATCATCCCAGAAAGAAAGTTATATTAGCCAGATAATTGAAAAATCAAATTCTAAACTTATTGATTTAAGAGGAAATGTTGCTGTAATAATTAAGAAAAAAAGGTAATTAGGAGGATAAATATGACTACAGTTTACGATGTACCTGCAGATTTACTAATAAATCAGGTTTCAAAACAATTAAAAGAAGAAAAAGAAATAAAACCCCCAGAATGGGCTGATTTCGTTAAAACAGGAGTTCATAAAGAAAGAAGGCCAGAGAATTCAGATTGGTGGTATGTAAGATGTGCTTCCATTCTTAGAAGAGTTTATATTGATGGTCCTACAGGCATTAACAGCCTTAGAACTTCCTATGGTGGAAAAAAGGATCGTGGATCCAGCCCAGAAAAGTTCAAAAAAGGAAGCGGATCAATTATAAGAGTTAGTCTTCATCAGCTTGAAAAGGCAGGATTAGTAGAAAAAGTTGAATCTGGGCGAATTATTACTGCAAAAGGAAAATCATTCCTGGATAAAGCATCAAATGCAGTAAAAAAAGAAGTTCCGGAATTAGCACAGTATTAAGTTCAATTTTTTGAATTTTCTTTTCCAATTTAATATTAATATGGAGGTTTAGTATTGAGTGACATCGAAGATATACGCCGTAAAAGAATGCAGGAATTACAGCAGAAAGCTGCCGAATCTGAATCACAAGAACAAGCACGACAAGAAATTGAAATGCAAAAAAAACAGGTTTTAATGCAAATATTAACGCCTGAAGCTAGAGGGCGGTTAGCAAATCTTCGACTTACCAAACCCGAGTTTGTAGAACAAGTCGAACTACAAATTATCCAGTTAGCCCAGATGGGGCGAATTCAGTCTAAAATAACAGATGAACAGCTTAAAGAACTTCTTAAAAAACTAACTGGACAAAAAAGAGAAATAAATATTACTCGAAGATATTGAAAAAATGAAAGCCTGTGTGCTCTATAGTGGTGGAAAAGACAGTTCACTGGTTTCAGTCCTGCTTAAAAAATTAGGATATGACGTTGAACTTTTAACAGCCCATTTTAGTGTTTTTGATTCATGGATATCTGCAAAAGAATCTGCAGAATCCCTAGGATTTAAACATAACATTTTAAAAATGGAAAAAAAGATACTTGAAGATGCCATATTATTGATACTAAAGGACGGCTTTCCAAATAATGGAATTAACTACATCCACAAAAAGACCATAGAAACTGTTGCCGAAAAATACGATGTTGTGGCTGATGGCACCAGAAGAGATGACAGAGTTCCTAAACTTGACATTAATGAAATAAGAAGTTTAGAAGATAAATATATGGTAGAATATGTAACTCTTCAAGGTTTTGGTCACAGAACTATTAATCATTTGGCTGAAAATCTTTTTCAAATAAAGAAGGAAGAGAGTAGTGTTAAAAATTCGGACTATGAGACAGAAATCAGGTTTTTAATTAAGGAAAGAGAAAGTGAAGAAATTGCCAATTCCTTGTTTCCAAAACATTTTCAAACGAGAGTAGTTGGTTGGAAATAGTAAAAATATTAAAATTGAAAATAGTGCTGAAATAATTATGAATAGATTAATTGAAATGAAATGTTATCTTTATTAATCATATAACATTAATCAGGTGGACATAATGAGTAGAAATAAACCATTAGCTAAAAAATTAAGGCTTGCTAAAGCAAATAAACAGAACAGACGTGTACCTCTATGGGCAATGTTGAAAACCAATAGAAAAGTAAGAACTCATCCAAAAATGAGACATTGGAGAAGAAGTAAGATTAAAGCATAGGAGGGGTTTTAAATGGAAAAAATCTACGTGATACCACTTAGAAAAGTAAAAAATGTTCCAAGGACAATAAGAGCCCCAAGAGCAATTAGACAAATCAAGGAATTCATACAAAAACATATGAAATCAGATGAAATAAAATTAGATGCCTCTGTTAACGAAAAAATATGGGAAAGAGGAATACAAAAAATACCTCCAAAAATAAAGGTTAAAGCCGTTAAAGAAGAGGACGGTACTGTAGAAGTCACCTTAGCTGAATAGGTGATTAGATGATTAGAAGAATAAATCTGAACGGGAATCCAAATATAGGTGTTTCAGTTTCGGCAACTGATGATTTGGCTATTGTCCCTATAAACATGCTTGATTCCGCTACTGACATTATAAAAGAATGTCTTGAAGTGGATATAATTAAAACTTCCATAAGTGGAAGCAGCCTCGCTGGCGCATTATCGGTTGGAAATTCCAATGGAATTTTATTATCTAGATATGCTCTTGACAGCGAAATAGAAAAGATTAAAAAATCAGATGTTGATGTAGGACGGATACCAGACAGATTTACAGCAGTAGGAAATATTATACTTGCAAACGATAATGGAGCCATAGTGAATCCATTGCTTTCAGATGAATCTGTTGAGGTTATAGAAACAGTTCTAGATGTTGATGTGGTTAAAACAACGGTAGGTGGTTTTAAAATTACCGGATCTGTTGGAACTGCCACCAATAAAGGCGCATTACTACATCCACAAACATCTAAAAGTGAATTAGAACTAGTTGAAAAAATAATGAAAGTTCCGGCAGATATTGGTACTGTGAATAATGGAGTAGGATTAGTTGGTGCCTGTACTGCTGCCAATTCAGAAGGAATTATAGTCAGTCAGGATACTACCGGACCAGAACTTGCAAGGATAGAAGAATCACTAGGTTTTCTTGAGGGATATTTATGAAGACAAAAATATTTAGAATTCAGGGCAAATTTATGATGGGTGAAAACCTTCAGCCTTTTACTAAAGAATTAAAAGCAATTAAAGAAGAGGACATATACGAAAAAATTTATTCAGAGTTTGGAAGCAAACATGGTATTGGTAGAGATAAAATAAAAATAGAAGAAATCTCAGAAATTTCCATAGACGAAGCACAAGACACGGTTATAAAAACATTGGCACGCAGGTGATCTTATGGAAGATCAGCAAAAGTTACAGGAAATTGTAAACGAATTAAATCTCTATCAAAGTCAGGCAGAATTACTGCAACAACAAATTGAAACTATCCGAGTTTCTATTTCAGAATTAGAAATTCTAGAAGATACTCTCGATAATATAGAAGGAGAAGAAGGTGCAGAAGCGTTTGTGCCTATTGGTGCCGGATCATTCATACAAGCAGATTTGAAAAATACTGATCAAGTTATTATGAGCATTGGGGCAGGTGTAGCTATAAAAAAGAAAGTAACAGACGCCAAAGAGACCCTAAAGGTTCAAAAGGAAGATTTGCAAAAAACAGAGAGTAAAATGATTGAAAACTTGCAGAAACTCTCAGATATAATCGTGAAACTCAGCCCTCAGGCTGAAGAACTTCTACAGAAAGTTAGAGGAAGTGAAGAATAGTTGTTTGATTCTTTAAAGAAGAAATTCAACGGTGCCATAGGAAAAATATCAGACAAGGTATCTAAAGAGGCTGAAGAAGAAGCTGAACAAAAAGCTGTAGAAACTTCTCCAGAAGATAAACCTGAAGAAGAAATAAAAAATGCCTCTGAAAACAAAATCGAAACTTCAGAAGAATCAGATGATGTACCAATTAAGAAATCTTTTATACCCTGGAAAAGGGATAAATCATCTGAAAATGAAGAAATAGAAGTTGGAAATGAAGAAATTTCGTCCGAAATTGAAGATGAAACTTTAATTGCTGATGAAAAATCTGGTATCCTTTCTTTTATTCGTGAAAAGACCATATCTGATAAGGATGTGGAAGATATTCTATGGGAACTTGAAATGTCTCTTTTAGAGAGTGATGTTGCCCTGGAAGTTGCTGAAAAGATTATAAATTCTGTGAAAGAAAATCTTGTGGGTAAAAAGATTAAAAGAAGAAGTGATGTTGCCAAACTCACCAAAAAAGCCCTCAAACAAGCCATCTCTGAAATATTAGATGTTGAAGGTAAGACCATTAAAATTTTGGTTGATGAAAAAAAATCAAAAAACGAGCCACTCATTGTAATGTTTGTAGGTATTAATGGAACTGGCAAAACAACGACTATTGCCAAAATTGCAACTTATTTTATTAATGATGGTTACCATCCCGTTATTGCTGCCTCTGATACATTCAGAGCAGGTGCAATCGAACAAATAACTCACCACGCAGATAAGATAGGCGTGAAAATAATTAAACATAAAAAAGGTGCTGATCCTGCCGCAGTTGCATACGACGCAGTATCACATGCCAAGGCCAAAACCAGAGACGTGGTGCTAGTAGACACTGCTGGTAGAATGCAAACCAATGTAAATCTCATGGATGAGATGAAAAAAATAAAAAGAGTCATCAGCCCTGATCTCATACTATTTGTGGGAGATGCATTGACTGGAAACGATGCGGTGGAACAAGCCCTTAAATTTAATGATGCTGTTGGTATAGATGGTATTATACTTACCAAAGCCGATGCAGATTCTAAAGGAGGGGCAGCTCTTTCCATAGGATACGTAATTAACAAGCCCATTATGTTTCTTGGAACCGGCCAATCTTATGAGGATATAATGGAATTTAATCCAGATTGGATGGTTGAACAAATCATAGGTGCTTAAAAATACTTATTTTAACTCCATTTATCATTAAAACTTCAAAGTTTTTATTTTGTACCACCATAGACAGCGAAATAGTAATATTTCCATACAATATCTATGCCTTTAAATCCAGCTTTATTCATCCATTTTATATGTTCTGTTAATTTAGCAGGTATATCTTCATCTTTATGTTTGGGAAGCCATTTTTTCTCTAGTTCCCCCTTTGAAATCTTTTTCATCATATGATTGGTCCATTTTTCCATATAAATTTCCTGTAATTTATCATTAGCACCTAAAACAGTATCTGCATTATAAAAAACTCCACCAGGAACTAATGAATTATAAATATTTTTATATATACTCTCTTTATCCTCATTCGTCAGATGATGAATAGCTAATGACGAAACAACAACGTCAAAATCTCCTTTAAAATCAAAATCACGAAAATCCAGATTTTTATAGATTATATCATCGTATTTTGATAATTTAATTTTAGCCATTTCAATCATGTTCTCGGCCAGATCAAGGCAGGTGATTTTTGAATTAGGAAACCTCTCTTTAATCTTAGAAGAAATATTACCGGTTCCACAGCCGAGATCTAATACTTTAATATCTGCTGCTTCTGGGAAGGGAATAGTTTCTATTAGTACTTCAATCATCTGCTCATAAGAGGGTATAATTACTTTTATTATTCTATCAAATTCATTTGCTTCTTCTTCAAAATGGTTTTTTACATTTTTCAATTTTATCACCGCCATAGGGGAGCATTAAATAAAAAATTTATCTTGCTTAAAGATATTGGCTATAAAATATGAATTCTACGAACACAATACTTACAGGTATATTGTTCTTTAACTATGATAATAAAGCCTGGGATAAAGAAAATAATATATCGTATTGCATCTATATACTTAATTGATAGTTCAATTTTATAGGTGTCTTTTTTGATGCCCGATTTTAATAATAAAATAGTGGATCTGCCAGAGTTAAGAGACAGATTATTTGTTTTTCACCATAGAATGCATGCGGGTGAAATATTAGCCACGATGCTAAAAAAATATGAAAATACAAATACCATTATTTTAGCTATTCCTGCCGGTGGCGTGCCGGTTGGTGATGCAATAGCCCGTATATTAAAACTTCCCCTAAATGTTGCTGTGGTAAGCAAAATAACTTTGCCCTGGAATACAGAAGTAGGGTATGGTGCGGTTGCTTTTGATGGAACTGTTGGTTTGAATGAAAATTTCGTAAAACAACTGGTACTGGAAGATATAGAAATCAAAAAAGGAATAGAAAATACCCAAAAGAAAGTACAAAAAAGGATTGAAAAATTTGGATTGGATAAAGATCCTCTTAATATAACAAACCGACCTGTTATACTGGTTGATGATGGTGTTGCTTCAGGTTTTACTGTTTTAGTAGCTTCAAAAGCTCTTAAAAAAATAGGGTGTGATGAATTAATTTTAGCCACTCCCACTGGAAGTTTAGACAATCTAAATCTACTGAAATCTCAGTTTAGTAGGATTTACTGTGCAAATATTCGAAGTGGACATACATTTGCTGTGGCCGATGCCTATCAGCAATGGTCTGATGTTAGTGAAGATGAAGTAATGGATATATTGAAAAAAAGATGTTATTAATTTAATATAAACTTTAAGATGAAATCTAATCCTGAAAAATTAAGGGCTGGCGCAACAGTAAAATGTAACGATAAAAATGGAGTGATAGGCGCAATTATTAACTATAACGACAAAATTTGTGCCTTAACTGTTTATCATCTTATCAAAGCTGCAAAATGTACTTTAGATAGTGAATTTTCCTTAAACGGATTTAAGGGAAGCATTTCAAAGATTTTGGATGACCTTGATCTGGTAATAATTGAATCTGATGCATCTTCAGATGAATCAGAAATTTCCAATTTAGGCCGTCCTCGGATTGGCTCTGCATATGCACTTAATGGTACAAAAAAGAATTCATGTAACGTAATGACTGTTGGAAAAACTTACCACTATCTCTCTTTTTCCCATCGTTCTATTCCTCTTCCAGGAGATAGTGGATCCCCTATAATACAAAATAGAAAGGTTGTAGGGATTTTATCCTCTGTTTTCTTTAATAATGCTGCGGGAATAGCAGTATCTGTTGAAAATTTTATTTAAAGATGTGGAATCATTCTCTATCACAAAGTAATGTTCCGCCTACACCTACATCCTCTGAATCCATCTCCCTAATCAGTACAATCATTGCACTTTCAGGTAACTTCATAATTTCACTTGCCGATTTAGTAAAAGCTCCAACAAGTGCTTTTTTCTGTTCTTTACTTAGTTTAGGGGAATCTATTGTTATAACTGGCATTTTTATCCTCCTTTATAATGTTTTTTCAGATATGAATTATTATTTAGGTTTGATCTAAATATCTTAAAAATCTGTCCATCCACTATCTAATTCATTAATCAAATTTTTTCATAATTTCATTAATAAGTTTGCAGAAAAATATTTTCTCTTTTAGTTCCCATAATATAACTGGTGAAAATATGAGTAAAATTGCAGTTTTAATAGATAATATGTTTGAAGATGTAGAATACACCGAACCTGCAAATGCATTTAAAAGAGAAGGTCACCACTTAGTTCATGTTGGACTTGGAAGAGGTAAGATTGTCAGAGGAAAAAAAGAAAATACAGAAGTAGTTATTGATAAAGCAATAAAAGATGTGTCTGTGGAAGATTTTGATGCTCTTTTAATTCCAGGTGGTTTTTCCCCTGATAATTTAAGATCCCATGATAATGTGGTAGAGTTTACCCGTGAATTTATGGAAAGCAACAAACCTGTATTTGTTATTTGTCATGGTCCCCAACTTCTTATAACTGCCCAACAACTCCAAGGCCGTAAAGTTACTGGATGGAAATCTATAGTACAAGATATAAAAAATGCTGGAGCAGAATATATTGATGAAGAAGTAGTAGAAGATGGTAATCTGATTTCAAGTAGACGTCCTGGTGATTTGCCCTCATTTATTGCCGCATCTCTTAAAAAACTTAAATAAGTTAAAAATACTAATTATTTAAAAGACTTGGACAGTTTAATACTAAAAATTAGAAATGCCTTAATAAGTTTTAATGAATTATTTTGTAGTGGGTTTAATTATTAGAACCAACTTATATTATCTGTTTTATCTAAGATTAACTAGAACAAATTCTAAGGAGTCAAACACATGATCGGCGAAAAAGAGCTTATTAAATTATTCCCTGAATTCAAAGAGCTGGTTCAACCTTCTGGCATTGATCTACCATTAGACAAAGTTTACATCCAGAAGGGCTCAGGTTCACTTATTGATAATGAAAAAAATCTTCCAGAACTGGAAGAGGTGGAAGGTCCTTTATATACATTAAAAGCAAAAACCAGTTATCTAGTTACTGTAGACCGGAAGATAAAAATACCTAAAGGTTATTCAATGCTTTATCTTCCAAGATCAACTCTTTTAAGGTCGTTTATATCCATCCATACTGCAGTAGGAGATCCTGGATTCTACGGAACTCTGAACTTCATGTTGTATAATTACGGAAACTTTGATTATACAATTAAAAAGGGAGAACGAATAGCACAAGGCGTAGTGTTTGATGTTACTGGTTCTGGAGAATATAATGGAAGTTATCAAGAAGAAGATTAATTCCTTTTTCTAAAAAATAAATTTGAATAAAAGACTTATATTAAATCTTTTAATTATCCTTACCTTCCTACTATCAACTAATTTGTTTAATTATCCCTCAATTTTTTTATAAACTAATCTTCGAAGCTAAATGGCATCATCCAGAGCTTCAACTGCTTCTGGATTTGCAAGTGTGCTTATATCACCTACTGGCTCTCCTTTGACTTTGGCTTTTATAACCCGTCTCATTATTTTACCGGAACGGGTCTTAGGAAGATCCGTGACAAAACCAATGTATGAAGGACTTGCAATGGGCCCTATCTCCTTTCGAACATGTTCTCTTAGTAAATGCTTGAATTTAGGCATATTTGTATAACCTTCCTTCAATACTACAAATGCACTAATCTCTTCTCCCTTTAAAATGTCAGGTTTTCCTACCACTGCAGCTTCAGCTACTGCATAATGACTTACCAGTGCAGATTCAACCTCAGCCGTACTTATCCTATGTCCGGCAACATTAAGTACATCATCCTCTCTTCCCTGTATCCAGAAGTATCCATCTTTGTCTTTGCGGGCAACATCACCACTTAGATAAACATTTTCAAATTCACTCCAGTAAGCATCAACATACCTTTGCGGGTCATTGTACAAAGTCCGGAACATTGACGGCCAGGACGATTTAATAACCAGATGTCCTCCTTTCTCCTCTAAAGATTTACCATCATCATCAAAAATGTCCGCCTTAACTGTGGGAAATGGTTTTACTGTTGAACCAGGTTTAAGGTTTGATATGGGCAGAGGAGTTATAAGGTGCATTCCTGTCTCTGTCTGCCACCAGGTGTCCATAATTGGACAGTTCCGATTTCCAATATGATTATAATACCACATCCATGCCTCAGGATTTATAGGCTCACCAACTGATCCCAACAATCTCAAAGAACTAAGATCATGTTTATCCGGCCATTTTTCTCCATATTTCATAAACATTCGTATTGTAGTAGGGGCCGTGTAAAAAACAGTTACTCCATAATCTTCTATCATCCGCCAGAATCTACTAGGATCAGGATAATCCGGCGTACTTTCATACATGACTGAGGTGGCCCCTAACATTAGAGGAGCATAAACAATATAGCTATGACCAGTTATCCATCCAATATCTGCTGCACACCACCATATATCCTCTTCTTTCAAATCAAAAACAAATTTAAGGGTGGCATAGGTTCCAACAGCATATCCTCCATGAACATGGAGAACACCTTTAGGTTTACCAGTGGTGCCTGAAGTATACAGAATAAATAAGGGATCCTCTGAATCCATAACTTCAGTTTCACATTCACGATTCATATCTGCAATTGCATCGTGCCACCACATATCCCTTCCTTTTACCATTTCTATATCACAATCACAGTGGTTAACAACAATCACATTTTTAACAGAGGGTGTTTCATCTAAAACTTCATCAACATTCTCTTTTAAAGGAATTATTTTGCCCCTCCTATAAAATCCGTCAACAGTTATAGCAATTTTGGCTTGGGCGTCATTTGCCCTGTCCTGAAATGCTTTTGCCCAGAAACCTGAAAATACAACGGAATGGACGGCGCCAATCTTAGCACATGCCAGCATGGCGATGGGTAGTTCCAGAATCATAGGCAGATAAATAGCTACCCTATCTCCCTTTTCAACTCCTAATTTTTTCAATGCATTGGCAAATTTGTTTACTTCACAATAGAGATCATAGTAAGTTAACTTTTTTACTTCTCCTGATTCTCCTTCCCAAATATAGGCCACCTTATTTTTCCGCCAGCTATGGGCATGTCTATCCAGTGCATTGTAAACAATATTGAACTTCCCATCTAAAAACCATTTAGCATGGGGTGGATTCCACTGGGAAACTTTATTGTAGGTTTTAAACCAGTCCAACTCCCCTGCGATCTCATCCCAAAACCATTCAGGATTTTCATCTGCTTTTTTTAATAATTCGTCATAATCATCAATATCATGCTCGTCCATCCATTTTTTAATGTTGCTATCATTAACCAACCCTTCAGGTGTTGTGAAAATTCTCTCCTCTTTTAAAAGAGCATCCAGATCTTTCGGCATAAATAATCCCCCTCTATCAAAATATGCATGTTATCTAAACTAATTATCTATTCTTTTTATGTTAAATTTTTTTTTTAAATATTTAATGGAAAAGATTTGGTTCGTCTTTCAATGCTAATTTGAAAAAATTGTCAACCAATTAATTAAATTAATAACGTTTTACTACCAATAGTATTGTAATGAAATCATCTAGTGAAGATATAAGATGCGCCGATGCATTAGTGAAAATCTTAGAAGAAAATGGGATAAAATTTATTTTTGGCCATCCAGGGGAACAAATTCTCCCATTCTACGACGCACTTAGAAAATCCAAAATAAAACATGTTTTAATGCGGCATGAACAAGGGGCCGCACACGCAGCAGATGGATATGCCCGATCATCTGGAAAATTTGGAGTTTGTATCGCCACTGCCGGGCCAGGTGCATTAAATTTAGTTATGGGTGTGGCAACTGCATATAAAGATTCTGTTCCTTTGCTGGTTATAACTGGAGATGTTCCAACTGATCTTGCTGGTGGAAATGTCTTCCAGGAAATTGACTTAGAATCTATTTTTCGGCCTATTACAATTGAAACATTCCAGATCAAAGAGAGTGAAGAGGCAATTAACAGCTTGAAAAAGGCAATTAAAATGTTAAAAAATGATAAAACAGGGCCTATTCATCTTAATATTCCAAAAAATATTTTTAACTATAATGTGAATCATTCCAGTATCCAGAAAGAAGTTGAATATCACACAGAAAAGGATTTAAGCCAGTTAAATTCCGCCCTAAAAACATTGGAAACTTCTAAAAAACCCCTTATCGTGGCGGGTTCTGGTGTTATGTGGGGTAATGCCCGGAATGAACTGGAAAAATTTGTGAATAAATATAGTATACCTGTTGCAACTACATATCATGCTAGAGGAGTAATATCTGAAGAACATCCATTATGTTTAGGTATGGTAGGACTTAGAGGCACTGATGCTGCTAATTTTGCAGGTAAAAATTGTGATTTAGTTATTGGATTAGGTTGTCGGTTTTCCGAACGTACCTGGGTTGGTATCAACCAGGCCAAGATAATCCATGTAAATTTAGATCCAGACGTCTTGATAGGTGATTATAAAGTATGTACTTCAGTTAAAGAGTTTTTAACTAAAATTATAGAGTTAAATCTGAAAATAGATCCAAAATGGCTGCAAGAAATTAATCAATATGAAAAATATCACCATATAAAAACTGATTATAAGGAAAAACCCCTGAAACCTCAAAAAGCCGTTAAAGAAATTTTAGATGGAGCCGCTGATGCACTAATAGTTAATGATGCTGGTGTCCATACTACCTTTGTTACGCTTCTAAGAAGAGTGAAAAAGCCGGGTTCATTAATTTTTTCTGGTGGTTTTGGGCCTATGGGATATGCGTTGCCTGCATCGGTTGGTGTGGCTTTGGCCCGTAGGGGAGAAACTGTGGTAGTTATAACCGGTGATGGAGGATTTCAAATGACTCTTCAAGAGCTGGCAACAATTGCCCAGGAAAAACTACCCATATTAATCTGCATAATTAATAACAGTAGCCTGGGAATAATAAAACAGTGGCAGGATCTATACTATAATGGACGATATGAGGTGGAAATGGAAAACCCTGATTTTGTAGAGCTTGCAAAGTCTTATGGTATTGATTCATCCCGAATTGACTCTCCTGGAGCTGTTATTGAAGCTGTGAAAAAGGTCATAAATCTTAAAAAACCCTATTTGATTGATATTATTGTTGACTCAGAAGAGGGAATACCTCTTCCCCAGGTGTTAGAATGAAAGTTTTGCTTATAAATCCACCATATGTAAATTCCAAGTATAAATTCATAGGATTAGTCGCTCCACCTCTGGGCATTGCATATATTGCCGCAGTATTAGAAGAAGGTGGAGTTGATGTTAAAATAATAGATGCCGCAGCCCTGGAAATGGAATGGGATACTTTAAAAAAAGAAATAGAGAATTATTCTCCAGATGTTGTGGCCATAACCGCTTTAACCCCCACCATAAACAAAGCTCTTAAAACTGCTAAAATTACTAAAAAAACCTGTCCAAATGCAAATATTGTCATGGGAGGTTATCATCCCACTTTCACCTACACTGAACTCTTAAAAAATGATTTTATAGATATCGTGATTCTGGGTGAAGGCGAATACACCATGCTGGAGTTGGTGAAAACTCTGGAAAAAGGTGGTGATCTAAAAGAGGTAAAAGGTATAGCCTGTAAAGATTTTACCACTCCTCCGCGAGATATAATAAAAGATATTGATAGTCTTCCTTTCCCGGCACGGCACTTACTGCCTATGGATGAATACAAAGTTCTTAATATCAAATTACCCACCGGTACTCTGATATCTGGTAGAGGATGTCCTTTTAACTGTTCATTTTGTGCTTCCTCAGCCATGCACGGTAGAAAAATGAGGTTTAGATCAGCTCAAAATATTGTGGATGAAATAGAACATCTTATATCAGATTATGATGCAGAAATGATTGCTTTTATGGACGACACATTCACATTGCGCCCTGAAAGAGTAATCGAGATATGTGATGAAATTAAAAAAAGGGATTTGGACTTTTTCTGGGGATGTACCGCTCGGGTGGATACTGTCTCAAAAAGCCTTTTAAAGAAAATGAGAGAAGCCGGATGCATTACCATTTTTTACGGGGTTGAATCAGCAGACCAACAACTTCTAGATGGTATGAACAAGAAAATTAGTGTGGATAAAATAAGAAATGCATTTAAACTTACAAAGGAAGCAGATATGCGGACAATTGCCTCTGTAGCCATTGGCATGCCCGGTGATACCAAAGAAAATATTGAAAAAACCATTAATTTCGTAAAAGATCTGGATGCGTCTTATGCTATTTTTTCACTGGCCACTCCTTATCCTGGTACAGCATTTTACAATGAAGCCCGTGCAAATGATCTTATTAAAGTAAATGACTGGTCCAAGTACACTCTTTTAAGTCCAGTTCTAGAAACAGTAGATTGTTCCCTGGAAGAACTTAAAAAGTTGCAAAAAAAAGGATTCCGGAAATTTTATCTAAGACCGGGTTATATTCTACGTCAATTACGTATGGATGGTTTTATAATCTTAAAAACTATTGCCGTCATGATAAAAGAAGTTTAAATCGTGTGAAAACAATTTTTTATAAAAAATGAATTAAAAAAAGAAAAAGGAAAAAAAATTAGAGATTTTCTGGTAGATAAGTATCTGCTACTGCAGCTACTCCTTCTCCCATCTCCACTTCAAAACCAAATTCCCTTAAAGTCATCTCCAACGATGAAATAGTGGTTATAAGTTCTCGATGGGTAATATTGCCCATGTGACCTATTCTGAAAATGTTTCCTTTAAGGTGGTCCTGTCCGCCAGCTAGTTCTACATGATATTTGTTTCTCATAGTTCCTCGAAGTTCTCTGTCAGTTAAACCTTCCGGCATATTAATTGCAGTGACTGTGGTTGAAGAAACCTCTTCTTTAGGGAATAATTCTAAGTTAAGAGCTTTTATAGCATTTCTAGTAGCTTGAGCAGCTATTTGGTGCCTTTTAACCCTGTTTAACAGTCCTTCTTCCATTATAACAGTTAATGCTTCGTGCATAGCATACATTAGTGATACTGCTGGAGTGTAAGGTGTTTCTGGAGGTTCAGATTGTCCGCTTTTCCGGTACTTCTTTAAATCCAGGTAATATGTTTGTGATTCTGTTTTGTCCACCACAGCCCATGCATCATCACTTAAAGTTATAGCTGCCAATCCTGGTGGTGCAGCCAGACATTTTTGGGAACCAGTAACACATATATCAATACCATAGCCATCTACATCTACTTCGTCTCCACCTAGGGAAGATACTGTATCCACTACGTAGAGGGCATCATAATCACTCATTACTTTTCCAATTTCTTTAATGGGACTGGCAACTCCAGTAGAAGTTTCGTTATGAACCACTGTTACTGCCTTAATATCTTCATTTTCTTCCAGTGTATACCCAATATCATCAGGATTTACTGCAGTTCCCCATTCAACTTCGATATCAACTGGCTTTCCACCGTGAGCTTCGGTTATCTGCATGAATCTTTGACCAAATTTTCCACCTACAACATTTAAAATCTTATCATCTTTATTCAAGATGTTAGCTATGGCCGCTTCCATGGCCGCAGTTCCAGATCCAGTTAATATATAGGATTGATTATCTGTCCTGAATACATCAGACATCATCTCATTGGTTTCGGTTAATATTTTACCGAAAATAGCGCTTCTATGATTTACTACATTCTCTGACATGGCTTTTAATACTCGGGGAGCTACCCTGGTAGGTCCTGGTATCATCAGCAGTGTTTCGTGCATCTAAAAAAACCTCCAATTATAACTTCACTTATAAGCTTTATCTATAATAGATAATGATTTATTTTTATAGTATTAATATTAATTTAAATGCTTTTAATGAATACTAAACCAATTTTTGGTAATAAATCAGAAAATTGGAATTAATAGTATTAATGGACCAAAAATTTATATAAGGATAACATCCATAGACTAAAATCTAATTATCAACCATTCCAGTACTAAAAATATTTAAGGACTACGGATAATTCGAATACTAATTCAATTCAATATTTATATCTCATTTTAAAATTTAAATATCTGAAAAAACAAAAAGGTATAAGTGAATATTATGGATAAAAGAGCTAAAATTATTCTAATCATAGTATTTACCATTGTAATTACTTTGGGAGTATCTTTAGGCTTTTTTTTGCAAGATTATTTGAGGGTAAGCTCCCAATCACAGGTGCTTAATTTAGAAGAAGATTTTGAAGTCCCAGAAGAAATTTCTGAAGAAGTAGAAAATACAACTCCTCCAATCAGTGACACTCCCCCTTTTACAGATACTGTGGAATATAAGGGAAGGAATTATACTGTTTTTGAAGAAGGTAAACTAAAGGCTTTAGGACCAAATAAAGTAAAATGTCCTTATTGTGAAGGCACTGCAATACAGGTAGGTTCAAATATCATTGAAGGGTGGTATTATTACTATTACCACTGCGAATCCTGTGATGCATACATTGCAGAATACGCAAAAAGTCGCTGAAAATCCTTTTTTGGATGGATTTATTGGTTCTAAAATAAAAATCAAAGCGATACTTCGTTTAATCTCTTTTTATTTTTTTAAAAAAATTGATGATAATAAAAAATTATTTTATAAACCACTACAATACTCTCTGTTATGGACATGGATACCTGGTTTTCATGGTATAAAACCATACTTAAAGAGTTTGGTTTTAGTAAAAAAGATGATGAAGAGTCTGCACTTATATTAAGTAAACTATTAGAGGATAAATCTGTTTTATCACCACAAAAAATTAATATAAAAAAAAATGTGGTGGTTTTTGGTGCAGGCCCTTCTATTAAAAGAAATATAGAAGAACTTAAAAAAATTGATATCAGTAAATTTACAATTATAGCTGCAGATGGTGCTACCACCGCTCTTTTAGAGGAAAATATAGTACCTGACATAATAATCACTGACCTAGACGGTAAAATAGACGACATACTAACGGCAGATAAGCTGGGATCATTACTAGTTGTACATGCACATGGCGATAATCAGGATAAAATCGAGAAATATGTGCCACTTATTAAAAATATTATGGGAAGCACACAGAGTACCCCCTTAAAGAATGTGTATAATTTTGGCGGATTTACCGATGGGGACCGGTGCGTATTTTTAGCCATTGAACTAAAAGCACGTTTGATTATTTTAGCCGGGATGGACTTTGGAGATATTGTAACCAACTATTCACGGCCCGAATTGGGGAAATCATTAGATAATGCTGATGAAATAAAAAAATTGAAATTAGATTATGCTAAAAGGCTCATAGAATGGGCCGCAGCGCATGAAAATGTGAAAATAGTTAATATATCTCATGGTGATCTATTAAAAGGGATTAAGCAAGTGAAAGTTGATGAGATTAATTTAAACAGTTGAGTAGGGCGTTGGAAATATTTCTGAAAAGTTTATTTTGAATAGGTCAATAGTTTAAATTTTTAAATTAAAATTAAAGTGTAAATAATCTTTTAATTTTCTTATAGTATTCTTTACTTATTTCAACTATATCTTTTCTATTTGGGCCTTCCCCGGCCTCTATTTGTCTTGGGGTTGTGATTTGGTCGCCTCCCGTTTTTTGTCTTTTGGGTTTTTTCTATTAGCTGTGGTAAATATGAATAAACTATGTCATGTCAAAAAATATAGATCCTCATTTTATATAGACTACATCAAAGAGAGCATGTGAAAAGTGATATGATTTTATATACTTGTCTATGTAAAAAATAGAAATATAACAATAATAAAATTAGGTGGGGAAATTATCTATGAAAAAGGGTTTAATTTTGGGTTTAATACTGTTAATTGGGATTGTTGCAATATCAGGCTGCACTAACACAACTGAGAAAAATATTACATTAGATGAACTGAAAAGTAACGCTACAGAAGTAACTATAGATGAGCTTTACAATGGAAATATAACAAACGGAACATACGTGAAATTAAAAGCATATGTTACAGGTATTGCTGATAATAAAACAGGAGCAACCGTTGGTCAAATAATTGATTACGGGAATGGAATTACCGGTATTGATTCTCAGAACATGATAGTTGTTTTTGGAACTATTCCTGATGATTTATATGATAATGATGAAGTTTGGATTTATGGTATTTTTAGAGGACCTATGAGTTATGAGTCTGCTATGGGTTATCATTTCACTGTTCCCGGTATTGAAAATGGGTTCTTTGAAAAAACTGGGGAAAGATATGAACTTTAAATAAAGAATTAAAAAAGGGGGTAAAAATTTGGTAAAAACTGAATCAAAATTTGTAGTATAGTAATAGTAATAATATAAGAAAAAGAGGGAGGGGGATGTTTTATTATGTTGAATAAAAAATTTTTTTTAATAATATCTGCATTCCTAGTTTTGGTTGTAATGTCTTCAGGTTGTACCAGTTCAGGTAATGAAGATAGTGAATATCCTGGTCTTGTAGTAACAGATTTTGATGTTGAACATTTCGATTTTAATCCCGATAACAATGAACCCGGTGGAAATTGGACGTTAATTAGCGCCTCTGTTGAAAATCAGGGAGATGTTAAATATCGTAATGTAGTAATTGTTTTCGATTTATATGATAGCAATGGAGAAAAAATTAAATCTGTTAATGAAACTTTATCATTACTTAAACCTGGAGATAATGAAAATCCATCAGTAACCTTTGAAGAACCTCAAGGCATTGCTGAAAGTAGATGTAAAATTTTAAGCGCGGATAAAGTATAAAGCATCATCCTATTTTAAATGTAATGATTCGATTTGTCCAAGGAAAAATAGAAATACAAAGGGAAAAAATTATTAATAGTAATATGGCAACAAGCATTTCCACTTAGCCACAGCTATAATATTGTATTAAATTTATATTATTCTTCTTCCGATGTATCTTCATCTTGATAATCTTCTTTATTCTTTTTTTTTGCTTTTTTTATGGGAAATCCTAAAACAGGAGCATTAATTTTATTAATAATTTCCTGTTGTTTCCTTGCAA